>Ga0209164_1000508_pt1 | contig 89030 bp, 76 predicted proteins | sample MTBNYHSulfiMetaG_FD_187458 | JGI IMG/M metagenome (GOLD analysis project Ga0209164, IMG submission 187458) | Enrichment culture microbial communities from rom New York Harbor, USA that are MTBE-degrading - MTBE-NYH (New York Harbor Sulfidogenic)... | ecosystem: Environmental > Aquatic > Marine >... | reverse complement strand
GGCGTCATCCCATACAAGGCGTCCAGCAGCCCAACCATAAAGCTGCCTGGCCCACCGGCCACCGCTGCGGCCATCTCGCCGGCCAGTCCAAAAACGGCCAAAGCGGTTGCGGCGGCGATGACAGGGTCGGAATCCACAGCGGCAAAAGCGGCAATGACGGCTGACGCCATGCATCCGGTACCAGTCACCCGCTGCATCAACGGATGACCGTTGGCGACGCGGATTTGCCGATGGCCATCAGTGACGACATCGAACGGTCCGGTGACAGCCAAGGTAACGCCCGACCTTCCGGCCAGCCCCTTCGCGCCATCGAGAACCGCTTCCATCGAATGGACGGCGTCGACCCCTTTGGTCCCTGGAGGGCTATTCGACTCGACATCGGAAAGTGCGTGAACTTCAGAAGTATTGCCGCGTACGATTCTGACGGCAGCCTCCTTCAATATTTTCCTGGCGGTGTCGGTTCTGAATCGGGTGGCACCGACCCCGACGGGATCGAACACCACGGGTTTTCCTTGGATAGCGGCCGCTTGACCGGCCATAATCATGGTCGGCACCCATTCCCGTGTCAGCGTCCCGATGTTCAGCACCAACGCCCCGGCCAGCTGGGCCAACTCCATCACCTCCTCCGGGGCATGGGCCATCACCGGCGAGGCGCCGATAGCCAGTAGGGCATTGGCCGTAACGTTCATGACAACGAAGTTGGTAATGTTGTGAATGAGAGGTGCATTCCTGCGGACGGCGATCAAATTTTCCGCAGCCCGATCTTTCAACGTATTCATTTCATTCGACCTCAACCAAGGGGCGTTGACGATGGCTTACATAATAATGTATAATGTATTTTAAAAAAATGACTCAAGCGTGTCAAGACGTCTTGGAAGAGCAAACCTGATTTCATTTTTATTCCGGAGACCATGATCCTGCAATGTGGGCCTATCGCCATGTTTTTTCGCCTTATGACACCCGATTTCAATTTTTCTTTATTTTTTTCTTGCATTTATTACCCTTATTTTATATGGCACTACTGAATTTATATCATGTGAGCGCAGAATGGATTATCAGATTTAAGATCGGAATCTGATCTCCTGGGCGGGACAACCAACAACAATGTTGAGGAGGTGTAGAATAGCTAGGCCAAGACAAACAGACGGGGTGAACATCAATCGCCAGATCAGGGCAAAAGAGGTGCGGGTTATCGATCCGGACGGCAATCAGATCGGCATCGTTCCGACCCATAAAGCGCTAGCCACCGCCAACGATTTCGGGCTTGACTTGGTGGAGGTTTCTCCCAACGCCAGTCCTCCTGTCTGTAAGATTATGGATTACGGACGCTACAAGTATGAACAGACCAAAAAGCTTCAGGAGGCCAAGAAAAAACAGAGTACCTTCCAGGTCAAAGAGATCAAGGTTCGTCCCAAAACCGGCGAACACGACCTGAATGTCAAGTTGGGCCACATCCGAAAGTTCATCGAGCGAAAGGACAAGGTCAAGGTGACGGTCATGTTCCGAGGGCGTGAGATCACGCTCTCCGATCAAGGACGCGATCTTTTGAAGCGAATCGCCGACGAACTCGAAGAGCTTGCCATCGTGGAACAGTACCCGAAATTTGAAGGGCGCACCATGGTGATGATCTTGTCCCCGAAATAACAGGACGTTCATACAACACTTTCCTTCAGACCGATCAAGCTGATATCGCCAAACGGCGGTTTTGACGTTTTTTTATGGTGGCGTGTGCACATTGATCTTGATGGCTCACGCCATCTATTATTTTATGTGGATAGCAATGAAAATCAGGGAGGTATCTCCCTTTTTTCATGAAAAAATACGGTTGAAAGGATACAGAAATGCCGAAAATAAAAACCAATCGCGCGGCGGCCAAGCGTTTCAAGAAAACGGGTACCGGAAAATTTGTTTTCAGGAAATCCCATGCGAGCCACATTCTGACCAAGAAGACCCGAAAACGCAAGAGAAGCCTGAGGCTCAGTCAGATCATCGACAAAACGAACGAGAGAGAGCTGAAACTGCTGTTGCCCAACGGATAACCCTAACGGTAACATGACATTTTAAAAATGTTAAAACGTTGACAGGAGAGTAGTGCAATGCGAATCAAACGAGGATTTAAGGCAAGAAGACGCCGAAAAAAGGTTTTAAAGTTAGCCAAAGGATTCCGGGGTGGACGCAGCAAGCTGTTTAGAACCGCAGCGGATTCCGTGGACAAGGCCCTTAACTATGCCTACCGGGATCGGAAAGCCCGCAAGCGTGATTTCCGGCAGCTATGGATCGCCCGCATCAACGCCGGAGCCCGCATGAACAACCTGAGCTACAGCAAGTTTATCCACGGTCTCAAGCTGGCCGAGGTTGACCTGGACCGGAAGGTACTCGCAGAGTTGGCCGTCTCTGATCCTGCGGCGTTCTCCCAGATCGTCAGCCTAGCGGCCACCCAGCACTGAATCACGCTCTGGACGGGGTCCAGCCCCATCTAGAACGGATCAGGGATCGCAGAAAACCGCCGATGGATGATCAATTGCGCCGGGAACATTTTCCGTCTGAAGGGGCGTTGAACGACCGGCGATCCAATGGGAGTATCCGTGGAAAAGAACATCGAACACATCAAGGCCGAAGCCCTGGCTGAACTCCAGGACGCCTTGGACCCCGACGGCATCAAGTCTATATCGGTTCGGTACCTGGGCCGAAAGGGTATTATTACCCGCTACCTCAGAAACATATCCAGTCTTCCCGCGGCAGAACGTCCGTTCGCCGGGAAACGCGCCAACGAAGTCAAAACGGAGTTGGATGCCGCTTTTAAGGGTGCCCTTGAGAAGCTGGCATCCGACGCCCGCGGGACAGATGACTGGATTGACGTGTCTCTGCCGGGCCGAACCCCGCCTCGGGGGTTCCTCCACCCACTGACACAGATCACCCGCGATATCTGCGATATCTTCACTCGAATGGGGTTCAACATCGCCGAGGGACCGGAGGTGGAATCGGATTACTATAATTTCGAGGCTCTCAACATCCCTAAAAACCATCCGGCTCGAGACATGCAGGACACTTTCTATGTTTCGGACGCCATCGTACTGAGGACGCAGACCTCTCCCATGCAGGTCCGGGTCATGGAAAAACAAAGGCCACCGGTCCGTATCATCTCCCCGGGCAAGGTCTATCGATGTGATTCCGACCTGACCCATACCCCCATGTTCAGTCAGGTCGAAGGGCTCCTTGTGGATGAAAACGTCAGCTTCGGAGACTTGAAAGGCACGCTGACAGCCTTCATCCATCAAATGTTTGACGCCAAAACCGCGCTCAGGTTTCGTCCGAGCTTTTTCCCCTTCACCGAACCATCCGCCGAGGTAGATATCCTCTGCGTGATGTGTCGGGGAAAAGGCTGTCGGGTCTGTTCTCAAACCGGCTGGCTGGAAGTCCTGGGGTCCGGAATGGTCCATCCCGCCGTTTTTGAAAACGTGGGGTACGACACCCATCGTTATAGCGGCTTTGCCTTCGGCATGGGTGTTGAGCGCATCGCTATGCTCAAATACGGCATAGACGACCTCCGAAAGTTTTTCGATAACGATTTCAGATTCTTGAGGCAGTTTTAACATGAAAGTCAGCCTGAGTTGGTTAAAGGAATACATCCCCGTCGACATGACGGTGACCGAATTGACCGATCGCCTGACCATGGCCGGTCTTGAGGTCGACTCGGTGGAAGATCGTTACGCCTGGCTGAATAGCGTTCGGATTGGCCGCGTTCTCTCGGTCGAGCCCCATCCCAAGGCGGACAACCTCAAACTTTGCCAGGTGGATATCGGGGACCGGACCGTCCACGTGGTTTGTGGCGCACCCAATGTCGCCCCCGGCATGCTCTCACCTCTGGCGTTGCCTGGGACCGTTTTTCCCAACGGCAAACGCCTCGGGAAAGACGTCATTCGAGGAGAATCGTCCGACGGAATGCTTTGCAGCGAAGCAGAGCTGGAACTGGGGATCGATGCCAGCGGCATCATGGTCATAGCCGAAGCCGCCATCACCGTAGGAACGCCCCTGTCCAAGGCCTTGAACCTGTCGGATACCACCCTCGAAATCGATCTGACGCCGAACCGGCCTGACTGCTTGAGCCTCATGGGTGTCGCCCGGGAGATCGGATTTTTTCAGAACAAGAAGATCGTACGACCCGAAATTCGACTGCCGCGGGGTGACGGCAATATTCACGAACAAACCTCGGTAACTATCGAGGCCCCGGAACATTGTCCCCGATATGCCGCCCGGCTTATCGAAGGCACTCAGGTCAAATCGTCGCCGTTTTGGCTGCAAGATCGACTCTTGTCGGTGGGACTCCGCCCCATCAACAATGTCGTGGATGTCACCAATTTTGTGATGATGGAGACCGGACAACCACTCCATGCATTCGACTTCGATCAACTGGCCGAACATCGTATCGTTGTCCGCACGGCCATAGAGGGCGAGAAATTCACGACCCTGGACGGCAAGGAGCGTTCCCTCAGCGCCGACATGCTTATGATTTGTGATGGTGAGGGACCAGTGGCCGTTGGCGGTGTCATGGGCGGATTGAACTCGGAGATTGAAGCCGGCACCACGCGAGTCCTCATTGAAAGCGCCTATTTCAATCCCGTCAGCATTCGAAAAACCGCAAAAACACTGGGGTTGGGTACCGATGCCTCCCACCGCTTCGAACGCGGGGTCGACCCCGAGGGGGCGCTCTTCGCGCTGAACCGAGCAGCCCAACTGATGCTCGATATCGGTGGAGGGCGTCTCGTGGAAGGCTTTATCGACGAACATCCCATCAGGGTGGACAACACGTCCATCGCGCTTTCAATCCCGACAGTCAACCAACAACTGGGCATCGTGCTGTCCCGGGATGCTGTTTCCGAAATGCTGCAGGCCATCGAGTTCACCGTGACCCATGAAGCCGAAGATCTTTTGCGGGTAATGCCGCCTTCGTTTCGGGTGGACGTGTTCCGGCCCGAAGATCTCATAGAGGAGATTGCCCGGCTCTGGGGATACAACAAGATTCCGGTCACCTTTCCCCGCCTTCCCTCGGAAGGGGTACGGTTTGATCCCCATATCGTCCTGCGGAACCGGATCAAAGACCTGATGGCCGGATACGGCTTTGCAGAAACCATCAATTACAGCTTCGTTGATGAGACCGCCGTCGACAAGCTCCGCCTAAAACCAGAGGCCCCTCAGCGACGCATGCTCCATATCCTCAACCCATTGACGGAAGACCAGTCGGTCATGAGAACCTCGCTGCTCCCCGGGCTTCTGGCTACTGTAGGCAGAAACTTTGCGCAGCAAAACCGGAACCTGAAGCTGTTCGAGGTAGGAATGACGTTCCTGAGCAATGGTCAAGTTCGGCTTCCCGATGAGATCGAGATGGTTACAGGCTTGTGGACCGGGACACGACAGCCGATCGCCTGGTTCACCCGAGAGACCGATTGCGATTTCTATGATCTCAAGGGTGTCGTAGAAGCCCTGGCGACAGACCTAGGCATCTCCGATTTGCAGTTCAGCGCAGCGCCGGATTCGGCATGCGATTACACCCGGCCGGGCCATACCGCCGTCATCACGGCCGGCGCTAACCGGGTGGGAATTATGGGTGAGCTGCATCCGGAGGTCGCCAAGCGATACAGCCTCAAACAGACGGCCTTCATTTTCGAACTCCAGCTCGATCTACTGCGCCCCCTTGTCTCGGATACCAAACAAGCCCAGCCCATTCCAAAATTTCCATCGACCACCCGTGACATCACGCTTATCGTCGACCGTGCCGTCGAAGCCGGCGCCGTCGTTACGACCGTGGCGGAGGCCCAGGAACCTTTGGTGGAAGAAGCCTTTTTATTTGACGTATACGATGGGAAAAACCTTCCGGAAGGGAAAAAGAGTATTTCTATCCGAATCGTCTATAGATCGCCAAATGAGACGCTGGAAGACAATGTTGTATCGCCCGTTCACGCAAAGATATCGATTTGTTTGATGCAAGCCTTTAATGCGACCTTTCCGACCTGAATCTCATCGCTGACGGCATTTACGCAACATTCGCTCCTGACTGGCATATATCCCGCTTGAAAACGCGACGCCAGCCAAGTTGCGGAAGCGTTTTTTAGTCCGATCCGGCCATATTCTCTCGGCGAAATCAAGCAAAAAACACACCGTATATGTGTTCGGATCCAACACCATAACCGGGACCAGAAATAGCAAAATTTTTTATTATATCATAGACCGTTTTGAAAGGCAATGGCCTCCTATAGCCGTGACGGACCAAAATCCGGGATCCATAATAATGACGCGATATTTAGGGCGTCTTCCGACACCTGAAGTCATGTGCCGGAAGCATCAGAGAAATCGAACACAACCCTGGGCGGCGGCGGTCCATCGTTACTGAGGCGAAGTCGCGCTGAAAATGATGCCCCCTTTCTGGATATAAACCCGGACAAAAGATCCGTCGCCCCTTTTTCTATAAGTTGTGCCACCACCCCAGGGGAGATCTCCTTCTGGGCGATCGTCCGCCACACGACAAATTTGCAGCCACCGTCCGCTTCTCGCCATTGGGCGCAGCCATAGGCTTTGGGCCCTTCGGTCACGTTACCGCCGCAAGCCGGGCATTTGCCGATCACCTTTGGAGACGTTCCATCGGAAGCATCGTCCCCGAAATGAAACCGGACCGTCCAACGATCCCCTTCCTGGACGAGCTTCAAGGCGGCGGAAAAGATTGTGCCCTTCTTGGATACAAAATGATCCAGAAGGCCGGTCCGGCCTTTCAGAAGCAGTTCTCCAGCCAATCGCGGCGTGATCGGCTTCTGCGCCATCTCTTTCCAGATCACGAAACGGCATCCCCCGTCCGCTTCTCGCCAGTTGCCACATCCGTATGATTTGCGGTTATCGACGACATCCCCCCCACAGTGAGGGCATCTCCCGATCACGGCGGTAGACATCGGCGCCGCGGGCGTCTCACCAGGTTCAAGCTGAACCTGCCACACGCCGTCTTCCCGGACCAGCCGCAACGTGCCGCTGAACGGCTCCCCCAGATCCGATAGAAATCCCGGCAGGGGTCCGACTTGCCGGTTTGAGAGCAATGCGGAGAGGACCTGAGGAGGAATTCGTCGTCCGGCGATCTCGCTGGCGACAACGAAACGGCATCCCCCGTCGGCCTTGCGCCAGTTGGCGCATCCATAGTCCCGTTTGCCGGAGATAACCTCTCCCCCGCAACTCGGACACGGTCCCAGACCCTTGGGGTCGGCTTTGAAATCATTCATCATTTGCATCACCATTTTTTAATCTCGTTTAAGAACGCTTCGCCCGGTCCATCGCCTCGGGCAATCCGATCCAAGTGCGCCTCCCAGCGGACGGTTTCCTCGGGAGACGTTAGTATTCCTGCCGTCTGAAACCGATGGTTCGCGCGACCATCTCCTCTTCGCGGCCCGCATCTGTTGCGATGATGATTTTGGACCACGGCCGATGAAGCGAGGAGATGGCGAATAACCGTCAACTGTTTTCGGGTTTTGGAAATAGGCTTGTATTGAAACGCGTCGGCGGTGATGGGCAGGGTATCAAGGCGCCATGGTTTCCAGCGGGGATCGTCATCCTCGGGCAACGCCAGTTCCACCAAATGCCCGACGGCCCAGGTAACGATGAATCGCAAATCCTCCAAATAGCCGTCATGTTTTCCACGAATGCCCAGATCGCGGGCAAAGTCTCGAGCCACCGAGAGTTTCTCCGTGAGAATGAGGGCCTTCAGGCCAGAGGCGGTATGTAGATCAGGGCAAAACGCCGCACAGATCAGCCGGCATCATTGTTCTTCAAACCACAGTGAATGACAAGCCCTTTATAGAGATGCTGCAATAAAAAACAGGGATTCTTTCCAAGCCATTCTGCCATAAACCGAATCAATAGCTTTGGATTAAAGGCGCAAGGACTGTATCCGAAGTTGAGGAACGGCCGCCTATATGCCGGGCCAAAAAGGCCTCCACAGCCCGATATAATTCCAGTTGATTCGCCGACGTATGGAAACCGTGCGCTTCTTTGGCCTTGACCATGTATGAAACATGGATGCCGCGACGACGCAGGCGATAGACGATCTCATCGATCTCGGATTTTTTGACACGAGGGTCGATAGCGCCTTGAGCGACTAATAGCGGAGCCCGGATCTGATCGACATGGAAATAGGGAGAAGCGGCAATCAGTCGTCGAAACTCCCTCCTGGGATCGCCGATTTTCATGTAAACCTTCTCCAACTCGACTTCCTGGTAAAGCGGAAAGGACTGAATCAGGGAAAAGAGATTAGCGGGACCGGCATGGCTGACCCCGGCTGCGTATAGATCTGGTGTGAAGGTCAACCCGGCCAATGCAGCGTATCCGCCATAGGAAACGCCATAAATAGCAACCCTCTCCGGGTCGGCAATGCCTGTCGTGACAAGCCAGGTCAGGCCATCGGTAATGTCATTCTGCATGACCCCAATCCCCCACTCGTGATATCCCGCGGTTTCAAATTTACGTCCGTATCCTGAAGATCCCCTGAAATTGGGCTGGAAAACGGCGTACCCCCGGCTTGCGAGAAACTGGGCTTCCGGGTGAAACCCCCAGACCACCCGTGTCCAGGGATCCCCATGAGGAATTACTACCACCGGCAATTTTCGACGATCCTTACCCGGCGGCCATGTGAGATATCCAGGAATCTGTCGGCCGTCTCGACTGATAAATACAACGTGTGTCATCTCGGCCAACTTTTCAGGATTGAGCCACGGCCGAAGGTCAGCCAGTTTTTCCAGACGATCACCTTCAGCATCGAAAATGTAATAGGCCCCAGGATACCGATCGCCCGTCACCCAAACCAGACAACGCCGCCCATCCCTACTCCGATCGATGACGCCGGCTTGAAGCCCTGGAAAACGTCGATCGAGAGCGGTTTGAAGCGACTTTCGCTCTTCGTCGAAAAAAGCGTAGTGAATCCTGTCGGTAACATAGATTGCGCCATCGATTCGACGCCGGTGACGAAAGACAAGAGGCGCCAGCACGTCAACCTCAGAGTGGCGATAGAGTTCCTGGACCTCCTTTCCGGTTATCGGGTCGAACTCCACCAGAGCCGTCTTGTCTCGCCCCACGTCCGACACCAGAAGCAGGCGACGATTGTCGAAGGTGAACCCGTGGAGATGAATCCGGGTATGCGCCTCACCGAAGAGCACCGGCCGGAACGCCTGCGTTTCAAGATCACGGTACAAAAGAACGGTTCTGAGACCGTCGGTCTGGACGGCAGCACGGAGATTTCCGTCGTGGTCTGTCGCCCACTGGACGATGTTGCCGGGGTTGTCGGCGATCTTCCGGATCTGACCGTTACCGAGCGCCAATCGATAGACATCCAACAGGTTGGGGTCCCGCTGATTCATGGCGATGAGAATCTCGTTCGGACATTGGGGCATGACATCGATTATCTCGACGCTGACACTCGGAAAGGGCGTTATATCCCGAATCACCCCCCCGGTCCGCGGGACAAGATACAGGTGATAATTGCCATCCCCCCCCACATCCGCCAAAAAAGCGATCTCTTCGTCGTTGACCCAGGTATAACTGTAAACGTCCCGATTTAATATCGCTGTTATGGGTTGCCCCTCCCTTCCGAGCCGTCTGGGATCTGCCTTGTCGGCAGTCGACGTCAAATTTGGGTCGTCAGAAAATACAGCCGCTACATGAAGATTCATACGACGCTTCCAGGGTGCCAACCAGGCGACATGAGTCCCGTCGGGGGAAATGGTGAAAGTGGTTTGTTCAGGCGTCCGGAAAAACGCAGAAACCGGTATGAGCCCTGTCGATTCGTCGCCCAATGCCAGGCCTTGCTTCCCCGGCGCCAGGAACGTGTCGGGCGGTGCGCATGCCAAAATGGTCGTCAAGAGCGATGCCAACAGGCATCCCATGACAAATTTAGCCGTACTGACGCGGAGATATTTTCGACGATGCATGGGACCTCCCCCGGGGACTGCCGTCCTTGAAGCAAGAGAACAGAACCCAATTATGGGCATAATGATTTTGGGGTCAATCGACGCGGAGACATGCCGGCGGCCGTACCGTGGCAGACGACGCAATACAATTGAAGGTACAATAGCTCTTCAGGACAAGTCAATGGTGATGTCCGGTCCTGCGAGGATGGTATACCCAAATATGAGTTTTCCTTGACCCAACGCCAGTTTTTCGCTAATTTCATCCCTAAAATGCGGTTGCCCCTTTAATGTCAAAAGCGGTGCCCAGCCACATTCCACCCAAAGGCAGGAACGGAATGGACTAGCCGCCGCCAAGAACCCAAAGGTATCCACCGCCAAACGTACAGATGAGTTATGCAACAGGCTAAGCCACCCAGACTCAAGGGGTGGCTTTTCTTTTTGGGGTGAACAACACCAGGTGGATCGAGGATGCTCGAGTGTTGTCGCCCCCCTCAAGGAGGTATGGATGACCCGATTGCTTGTCATCGACAATTATGATTCATTTACCTACAACTTGGTCCAAATGTTCCGGCATTATCCTCTGGACATCCACATTGTCCGGAGCGATCGGATCACTCTTGATGAAGCCGACCAGTTCAATCCGGACTACATCCTGGTAAGCCCTGGTCCCAAGGACCCGTCCCATGCCGGGATATCGATTCCCCTCATCCGAGCCTTTTACCGACGAATCCCGATTCTGGGCGTCTGCCTGGGCATGCAGTGCATCAACGAGGTCTTCGGTGGCACGACCGTTCGGGCGCCATTGCCTATGCACGGCAAGACCAGCCGCATTCAACATGATCGTCAAGGACTTTTTCAATCCATCCCGTCACCGTTCAGGGTCGCACGTTATCATTCCCTTGCGGTTCGCCTCTCCCGTTCGTCGCCGCTCTGCGAAACAGCCCACAGCACGGATGGGGTCATCATGGGGCTCTCGCATCCAAAATTTCCTCTTCACGGCGTCCAATTCCATCCGGAAAGCTTCCTCACCGAAAACGGGTTCATGCTCATCGACAATTTTCTCAACATGGAACCATTCAGCAACAGGCCCGTGAAACGGATAAATTCATGAAAGAGATCATCAACATATCCGACACGATAACCGGCGTCCACGAGATGTCCATCACTCTCGAGGAGGATTTCCTGGCTTTCGCCGGTCGATTCGCCTCCATGCCGGGAACCGTTATCCTCATGAGTGGCGGAAAACTCGACTGCGCCCGTCACCATATTCTGGGAATCCGCCCCTGGATGATTCTTCGGGCACGGGGAATGGCGTGCAGGGTTCAAACTGCGCAAGACGAAACCATCATCCCGGGAAACCCGTTCGAGACGCTGCGACATCTTCTCAATCACTTTAGCATGGCGCCGCCCTTCCCTGTCACGCCCTTATCCGCCGGACTTCTTGGATACCTGACCTACGACCTCAAGGATGCCCTCGAAGACCTGCCGCGAAGCGCCATCGATGACCTCTGCCTGCCCCATCTTTATCTGACCGCCCCGTCCCTACTTATCGTCCACGACAAGATCCGCCAGCAAACCCGTCTCTTCATCCCGAAGCGCTATACAGATGACGATGCCCGTATCGCGGGAGACATAGACTGGTTCTTGAAAATGGTCTCCGGCCCGGCACCCGGGGAGGGTGCCTTCCAAGGAAACGTCGACGGGTTTACCGCCAATTTTTCTCGATCCGCCTACATGTCGGCTATTCAACGCATCCAATCCTATATCGCTTCGGGTCACGTCTACCAAGTCAACATGTCCCAACGATTTGGCATGGACTTCGTGGGCGACCCTTTTGCTCTCTTCAGCCAGCTCTACCGGATCAACCCCGCCCCGTTTTTTGCCTATATCAACGCCGGGGATCACCATATCGTCTCCACCTCCCCCGAGCGTTTCATTCTTCAGGACGGTCGCGCCGTGGAGACCCGGCCGATCAAAGGCACGCGGCCGCGAGGCAAAACCCCCGCCGAGGACGACGCCCTTCGCCGGGCACTTATGAGTAGCCCCAAAGACGATGCCGAACTCTCCATGATCGTAGATCTGATGCGCAACGACATCGGCAAGGTCTGCGCATCCGGCTCAATCCGCGTTGTCGAGCACAAGCGCATGGAATCTTACCGGAACGTCTATCACCTGGTGTCGAAAGTAACGGGAATCCTTGATGCGGGCAATGGATCAATCGACTTGATCAAAGCCGTATTCCCCGGAGGTTCCATCACAGGGTGTCCAAAAATCCGCGCCATGGAGATCATTGACGAACTCGAGCCGAATTGCCGGCACATTTATACCGGGGCCATCGGATACATCAGCTTTCACGATACCATGGACCTGTCCATTGCTATCCGGACGGCCACCATTCAGAACGGCAGAATCCTGTTTTCGGTCGGAGGTGGCGTGGTCTACGACTCCGATCCATCGGAAGAGTTTGAAGAGACTCTTCACAAAGGGGAGACCCTCCTGTCCGTCTTTCGAAACGAGGGATCAGAAAAAGTATCTCCCGGCCCATGGGCATGGGTCAACGGACGCCTGGAGCCGCTCGATCAAGCGACAGTTCCGGCGGCTCACCCAGGTGTTCAGTTCGGACACGGTTTTTTCGAGACGATCCGGATCGATACAGGCCTGCCCCGATATCTGCCGGAGCATGTCGCACGGTTCAATCGGGCATGGGCACATCTTTTTCCCGGCGATGCCCCCGATCTGAGTTGGGACGTCATCATCCGGCAAGTAATCGACAAGAACCGTCTCGGAAATCAGGTCGCCGCCGTCAAGATGCTCGCGTTGATGGGAAGCCGAACACACCCCCCCTTCGACCACACCCTGATGGTCACGGCCAGACCCTATACACACCGGCTCGCCGGACGCGCTCCCTACGGGATCCACATGGTCACCTATCCCCACTCCCGGGAAACACCGTTAGCGGATTACAAGACCGTCAACTATCTTTACTATCGCATGGCCGGCCAGTGGGCCAAGGCAAGGGGTGGTGACGAAGCCCTGATCCTCAATCCCGACGGAACGGTGTCCGAGACCGACACCGCCAACATCATTCTTCTCAGAAATCGGCATGCCTGGCTTCCACGCTCCGCGCATGTCCTGCCCGGCATCATGGTCCGGAAGGTCGAGGACGTTCTCTCTCGGGATGGTTTTGCCGTTTCAACGGCAGCGATCCACCCACGTGATCTTTTCACAATGGATGTCGTTTTGTTGTCCAACAGCCTTATGGGGGTTGTGCCGGTGCTCAGTTTGGACGACGCTCCCCTTAAGGTGGCCTGGACGCTTTTTGAAAGCATCCGCCGTGCAATCCGCTGACATAATGCAAAACGACCATGGATGCCGGCGATCCGCTGACGATCGCCGGCGCTATTCAGTCCAAGAACCGATGGAAGGCCCAAAACCGTGAGAGGGAAAACAGGGAGGATGGATCGAGGCTGTTAGCGTTCGAAAGGCGTCATTCGGTCCGGCCCGCTCTTTCGGCCTTCTCTTTTTCGAGCAGGTCCCGGTACCAGCAAGAAAATTCAAACATGCCCCGGTACCGCTCGTCATCATTCATGAGTCCCAGGCACAACTCCAGAACGCCGCTGCCGTATGAATTGCCGTAGCCCTCGAACGTGTGCGACTGAAGGAATTCACGCACCAGCATTTGGGTAGTCCGTTTGCTTTGATCCCGCCGGATATCGATGGGGTCCTTGGGCTCCTGAAATGGATCCCATTTCTCGTACCCCACCTTGTTGAGGATGTGCTGTCGGCGCCGGGACGACATGCTGTCAAATACGGCCCGTTTTCGGATCTCGGCCTCATCTTTGGACAATTTATCCATGGACATCCTCCTTGTTGGCCACATCCGCATTTTCATTATCAGAATCGACGATACCGAGGTATTCGTCATCGTAGATAGTCAACAGTGCCATCGACAGCGGCACCAGCATTTCCGACATCTTAACATACCGCGTTTTCAAGGCACTGACGAGCTCTTCGGAAATTTGATACAGACGCTGTTGAACAATGTCCATATTCACGGTCGGATACGGTTCACCAGGGACGAATCCCGATCTTCCGCATGTATGTCCCTTTCCACCGATAGCAGTTGGAATGCCGTAAAATCGACAGGTGGCGGGACGATGGTCATAAAGGCTGCACAGATCCCGGGCATTGAGCAGCGGGCATCGTATCCGCTTTTTCGCCAAGTCTCCCAAAATTTCTTCCTCCGTCAGACCCGATTCGAGAGCCCTGTAGGCTTCCTTTTTAATCTTGTAGGCTTGGCGATCCGCCCTATTGGCTTTCTCCACGATCTCGGCCTTCTCGTCGTCACGTCCCTGATAGGTCCGGTTAAACTGATGGTTGATGTAGAGGGCTTCGATCAAGGTCAAATCAAAGAGGGCGTGGCAGCAATCGGAACACCCCTCGTCACATTTCACACAGTGAGGGTATTCCTCGCGAATCCGGCCAAAAACTTCGTCGGCAGCCTTTAACAGGGTCTCGTATTTTTCAAAAAACGGTGTAAAATCGATTGTCATGTTTCACCCCTTAAAAAACGCTTTGTCCCAACATGTTCCACGTGGAACATGTTATTTACCAACACAGAACTGTTCAAAGATGTGATCCAGGATGTCCTCCTGGATCGTGATCCCGATGATCTCTCCGAGAAGGTCATAGGCCGAACGAATGTCCAGGTTGACCAACTCGAAGGGCACTCCACCATGAATACTTTCAGTAGCGGCGACCAGAGCGGCCTCTGCGTCTTCTATGGCATGTTTTTGCCTCAAATTAGGAATCATCGTGCTTTCACAAGCAAGTGACGGTTGAAGCGCGAGGGACTCGATCGCCTGCTTGAGCGCGTCGATCCCTTGGTTGTGAAGTGCCGATATGGACACCCGGGCCATTTTGCCCCAGCTCTCCGGAAAAACAGCGGTCATGTCCGCAGAATCGAGATCGCACTTGTTCATGACCCAGATAACGGTTTTATGGCGAATGACATCGTAGATATCGGTATCCTCGTCCGTTATGGGACTTCCGACAGCGGTCACAAAGAGGACAAGGTCCGCCCCTTCAATGCGGGAAAGAGTTCGTTCTACACCAATTTTCTCAATAGGGTCCTCTGTGGAGCGTAATCCCGCAGTGTCCGTCAGAAGGATGGGGATACCGCTAATGACCAAGCTTTCCTCGATAAAGTCCCGGGTGGTGCCGGGAATGTCCGTTACGATAGCACGATCCTGATCGAGGAGACGGTTCATGAGACTCGATTTACCCACATTCGGTTTGCCCGCGACGACCACCTTCAGCCCGTCTCGCAAAATATGCCCGGCGTGATATCGTGCCATCAGCGACCTGAGGGAAGGCAGCACCTTTTGTTCCAGCTGCCTGAGAATCCGTCCGTCATCGATATCGCCACCAACATCATCGGGAAAGTCGATGGCCGCCTCGGTTTCCGCCAGGATTCCCCGAATCAGCGTTCGCAGTGACGTGATGTGTTGTCGCAATGCTCCCTGCAGTTGGACCGTAGCGATATGAAGGGCCCTTTCGGTACGCGCGGTGATGATATCGATCACTGCCTCTGCTTGGGTCAAATCGATACGACCGTTCAAAAAAGCCCGACGGGTGAATTCACCAGGCCCCGATAGAACCGCCCCGTGTCGAAGGACAAGGTCAAGAACGGCGCGGACTGCCGCCAGCCCCGAATGCATCTGAATTTCAACCACATTCTCCCGCGTATAGGAACGGGGCGCCTTCATCCACGCCAAAAGGGCTTCGTCCAGGATTTGCCCTGTATCGGGATCAACAATGTGGCCGTGATAGAGACGATGGGATTTCGGGAGAAACGGCGTCGGTCGGCGCCGGACCTTGGACGGCTGGAAGATAACCTGGGCGATATGTAGCGCATCCGGCCCGGAAATCCGAACGATTCCGATTCCGCCGATGCCCACCGGAGTCGCAATGGCGGCAATGGTGGTGATGGTCACTATAAAAATCTCTCGGACGCCTCAGAACACCTCAAAAGGTCAGCGTCATACAACGACATCATAAGGCCTGCTTTTTCCGCCGCTTCTTGGGGAAAATGACCAGTTTCCGATAAAATCCGTCACCAATACTCTGAGTTCTGACGCCCTGATCGTTTTTCAGGGTCAAGTGAATAATGCGACGATCGTGAGCATTCATCTGACCGATGGTGGCCGGCTTTCCCGTACTCTTCGCTTTTTCAGAAAGCTTTCGAGCCAAGTTTCTCAGATTTTCCCGACGATCACTCAAGTACCCCTCGACATCGACCTGAATACGGATACGCTTATCGCTCTGTCGATTAACGATCTTTTCCACAAGGTATTGAATGGCCTCGAGGGTTTGTCCCCTTTTACCGATGAGAACTCCGGCGTTTCCACCTTCAATGTTGAACAGAATACGGTCAACTCCCGTCTCGATGCTGATGTTCGCGCCGGTCGTAACGAAGTCGATGATCTGCTGGAGCGCCTCCCTGCCCGCGACTATCGCATCCGAATCGAGGTCGACAGCCCCATTTTCAGCGCCGAAAGCCTCTTCGACAAGCGCGGCAGCACGATCTTCGGTCGGTTCGTCGACGCCATCCAAGACATCATCAAATGCATCGTCATCCGTGTCAAGGACTGTCTCCTCATCAGTCTCGCGATTAGACAATTCGGGTTCTGGATCAATAGGGGGCGGCGAAATTTTGCTCTTGACATGATCAGGCACGGTGACGCTAATCTTGGCTTTTTTGACACCGACCAGTCCAAAAATGCCGGAGGATCCATAGGAGATAACCTTATATTGAAGCTTTTCTATCGGAATATTCAGGGCTTCCGAGGCCTCTTCCAGAGCCTTGTCAACAGCCTTCGCTTCGAATTCCAAAGAGGACGACATGTGTGATAACCTCCATCATTTAGGCGTTTTTCCTTCCGACATAATACTGCTGGGCAATTGAGAGAATATTGTTGACCAACCAGTAGAGCACAAGTCCGGAGGAAAAGTTGATAAAGATAAACGTAAATACCACCGGCATCAGCATCATCATCTTGGCTTGGGTCGGATCTCCAGGAGGCGGAGACATTTTTTGCTGCAGCAGCATGGTTGCGCCCATGATAATCGTCAGGACAGGGATACCGTAAGGCGGTTCCATGAACGGAATGGAAAAATCGAACCGAAACAGGCGATCCGGTGCCGCAAGATCGTTGATCCAGCCCACAAAGGGCGCATGGCGTAGTTCGATTGCCTCGTAGAGCATCCGATAAAGTGCGAAAAATACCGGGATCTGAAGCACCATGGGCAGACATCCGCCCATGGGATTGACTTTGTAGATACGATAGAGCCCCATCAACTCTTCGTTCATCTTCTTCTTATCATCTTTATATTTTTCGCGAATTTCGGCCATCAGCGGCTGAATTTTTTTCATCTGGTTCATGGAGGCATAGCTCTTGTTTCCCAAAGGCCAGAGAATCAGCTTGATGATAATCGTCAGAATGATGATGGCGACGCCATAATTGGGGATCACGCTGTAAATATAATTCATCAGCCAGAGACAAGGCTTGGCGATGATGTCGAACATGCCGAAATGGACGAGCTTATCTAAACCGTTATGATATTGACTGAGAATTTTCAGGCTCTTAGGACCAAAAAACAGGTCGAAAGCAAACGTTTTTACAGTAGCGGGATCAAGGGTCACCGCAGGTAGAACATATTGGCTCTTGAGAACGTTGTCCTGGGCCACCGATAGGTGCAGACGGGACGTCTCGGATGTTTTTGGAATTATAGCGGAAAAAAAATAGCGTCCCTCAATGGCCGCCCACCCGATCTTGCCATCATAGAGGTTCTTGTCCTTGATGGATTTAATCTTGATCTGCTCAAGGCTGTTGTTGATGAGAGCGCTCGGACCTTCGAAGCCGTATGTGGCCTCATTTGCGGGAGATTGGCCGGAAAGACCGACCGATAGCACCCCCTCCACCGGTTGGGTGGAGGTGTTTTTCACCGTGACGTCAAGGCCTACGAGATAGGTGTCCGACGAGAAACGGAATCGTTTCTCCACGACAACGCCACCGGGGGACGCACACGAAAAAACGACATCCCTGGGTGTGCCTGAAACCGACAAATCCTCCACGTCGAGGGATGCCGTGAAGACAGCGTTATCGAGATTCGGAAAATCGCCCCCCGAAAAATCGGTATACAGGGTGCCACCGGGAAGATTCTTGGGAATCAATGCCTTCATCGGAGAATCTTTTTCAGCGGTTTCACGATAATTTTTCAAAACAAAACTCTCAAAAACAGCCCCTCTTTCTGAGATTTTGGCGATATACAGAGGCGTGTCAATGGTGATCACCCTGGCTGGCAGCGTCGCCTTGAAAGGCATCCGGGAATCGGTTGCCTTGATGTCCGATTGCGGGACAGCCGGTACGGCGACATTGGGGGCTTGGCTGGTTTCGGCCGGCGCCGATGGTGCCTCCGGCTTAACCATAAAGAACTGCCAAGCGAATATAACAAGAAACGAAAGTGCTATTGCTAAAAATATTCGAGCTTGTTCCATGATCCTCTCCTCGTATCCAAAACGAACATATTCTCCTACATGAAAACTCGCAACAACGGCCCGCAGGGTGTCAATGTAAAAAAGAAGGTTGGAAGGGTCGCAGGGCGCCTTTTTTGATTATGGGACAGGATCGATTCCTCCGGGATGGAAGGGATGGCACCGCAGGATGCGCCGGACGGCGAGGGTGATTCCCTTGAAAACGCCATGACGCATAAGGGCCTCGTAAGCATAATGGGAACAGGTGGGATAAAACCGGCAAGATGGCCCCAACACGGGAGATATTATATATTGATAGAGCCGTATGAGTATCAGCAAACTATATTTTATGACTACCATCAGGTATTCTGTCAAAGATATGTTTCAGAGATATAAAAACATCTTTTGTCGACAGATCTGCCGCCTGCTTTTTCGCAATGATATTGATATCCCAACAACCTGTTATATTGTGCTTGTTCAAACGAAAAAACTCGCGGCAAAGCCGTTTGATTCGGTTGCGAACGACGGCGTTTCCGACCTTCTTCGTAACAGTGATCCCAAGGCGCGTCCGATTCTGACTCCCCCGGCAGAGGCTGATAATGAAATACCGGCTGTGAATCGCCTGATCCGAACGCGATAACCGGAGGAACTCAGAGCGCTTTCGTATCCTGTCGGCTTTGGTGAATAAAAACTTCAACCGTGTCGATGTGTTCCATGGACCGATCGGCCCCGGACGGGATAGTCCGCCAATTCGATCGGTCTCACGCGTCAAGTTTATGCGGAAAGTCGCTTTCGACCCTTGGCCCGCCGCCGCTTGATAATGTTTCTGCCCGCCTTGGTGGACATCCGCTTCAAAAAACCATGGGTTCTCGCGCGTTTAATCCTGCTGGGTTGATACGTCCGCTTCATAACCGAATCCTTATTGATCGTTGAATGTAATTGCTAAAAAAGGACAACACATCGGACAGAAGGCTCAGCGACTCATCCTCTGCCCAATCTGATTAGTTTAACCTGATTATTAAAACATAATCATTCAGAATCGTCAAGATTAAATTCCCATCTCATACGCCTGCACTGTGCAGAAGAACACCCGTCATACTCGCATCATGGCTGCACCGTTTCGAAAATATCGAATTCCTCCAGATGAAAGTCCTGATTGGGGTAAACGACAATCTGCCTGCCGGTCACCCGCTCCAATGCAACGATGATATGATTCTCCTCACCGTGGAGCAAGTCGGCGATATCCGGATTCACCCGGATCGTCAGGGTGCTGCCCGTCATGTCCCGGACGTCCCGCATCGCTTCCCGGTAAATATTGTAGCATATCGACCGTCCCGACATCAGATACCCTTCTCCTTCGCAGTAAAAACAGGGTTCGCACAACAGGCGATTCAAGGGTTTCCGGACGCGCTTCCGCGTCATCTGGATCAGACCCATATCTGACATGGGAAGGATATGAGTCTTGCTCCGATCCTTTTTAAGAGCATCCTTCAGTGCGTTGAACACCTTTTCCTGATTCGACTTCTTGGCCATGTCAATAAAATCGATGATAATAATACCGCCGATGTCCCGTAGCCTAACTTGGTAGGCGATCTCCTTTACAGCCTCGAGATTGGTTTTGAGGATGGTTTCCTCCAGGTTGTGCTTGCCAACATATCGACCTGTGTTGACGTCGATGGCCACCAGTGCCTCCGTGTGCTCAATGACGATGTAGCCCCCCGATTTGAGCCAAACCTTTTTTTTGAGGGCGCGAGTGATATCCCCCTCCAAATTGAAAGCGTCGAAAATAGGCTCTTGACCATCGTAGAACTCCACATGGCCTTTCAAGCGTGGCATGAACGTCTCCAGGAACGAAACGATGGCGTCATAGGTGGGCCGGTAGTCCACCACCACCTCCCCCGCCTCATGGGTTAGGAGGTCCCGAACGGCTCGCAGGCTGACCGTCAATTCCTGATGGAGCAGGCACGGTGCCGAAGCCGCCTTGTACTTGGCCTGGATATTGCTCCAAAGATTTTTGAGAAAATTAATTTCATAGGCAAATTTCTCTTCCATGACCCCTTCGGCGGCCGTCCGGACGATATAACCGTCATCCCCTCCTCGAAGGGACAAAATCAGGCTTTTCAGACGATTCCGCTCACCATCATCCTCGATCCGCCGTGAAATCCCCACATGGTTCGAGGTCGGCATCAGCACCAGAAAGCGACCGGGCAAGGAGATGTGGGAAGTCACCCGCGCCCCTTTGGTGCCGATGGACGATTTCGCCACCTGAACCATGATCTCTTGACCCTCCGTAAGGACATCCTCAATATGGGTCGGTTTTTGACCCACCGACTGGATGTCGCTCATCATATCGACACCCCCGCCCTCCTCGATGTCATCAGCGAAGATTTTGTTGAATTCCGAACTGTTTTCGTCAATGACATCGTCCACATAGATAAAGGCCGCCTGGCTCAAACCGATATCCACAAATGCGGCCTGCATACCCGGCAAAACTCGCTGGACCCTTCCCTTATAGATATTCCCTGCGATATCCGATTCATCCTTCCGTTCGACAAAAATCTCGGCAATGGTGCCGTCCTCAAGAAGGGCCACGCGCGTTTCATGATCGCTCACGTTAACGATTAATTTTTTGTCCATGAGGTCATTTCCGGAACGATCGCAAGCTTCCTGACCGTCACCTGTTTTCCGATTTCCTCGGGGAGATCGAAGATAGCCTGAAGGATCTCAAGAGGCCTGACAATGTTGCCCGGAACGAGCTTCAAGGTCATCTCCAGTTCGCGGAAAGAGCGCTGATGAATATCCAGAACGACATCCTTCAGTTCGATTTGGATTCGACGCCCCTTCGGGTTGGTCCGCGTCAGGATATGGCTGGATGAAACGACGAAGGTATCCAAACGATGTGGTATAAAAACCGCTCGTTCATGACGAATCCGATAGTGTGCGATAGAAGACGTTCGGCGCATCGACCTGGAAGGTGCCAGTTGGCAGCCGGTAACGGCTATCCCCTCGGGCAGGCAGACATTGAGGCGCGTCGGGATCTCCGTCGGCCGGACCCCCCCATGGACGGTCAGGTAGAAAACCTCCTGTTCGCTTTCCATGCCGATAGGCAAGGGATCCTGAAAGGAGATTCGGGGCATGGGGTGGAATCCCTCAGAGTATTTTACAGGAATACCCGCTCTCCGAATAGCGCGTATAAAAATGTTCACCATCTCCAAATGGCCGAAGTAACGACCCGACCCGAGCTTGGTATAATAGACCTGGAAGGTCTTGTAGTCTGGATTCAGACGGGCGATCGGGGCGCTGTCGACGACAGCCGGGCCCATGGACTCCGGACCGTAGATCCGAGGTTCGAGGATATCAAAATCGCAAACTCCGCAGTGGTTGCACCCGCCGCTCCGGCAGTCGCCGATGGTCTCGGCAGCAAGGGCCGCGGCCCATTCCGAGCGCAGAAATTCGCGACTGACGCCCACATCGATATGGTCCCACGGCAAGGGTACAGCCGTATCTCTGGGGCGGGTGGTATAGAAATCCGGATCAACATCAGCCGATTCGAAAGCTTTCCGCCAGATATCAAAACGAAACTGGTCCCCCCATCCATCGAAGCGGCAGCCGCCCCGATAGGCGGCGACCAGAAGCGCCGAGAGCCGCCTGTCCCCCCGGGCGAACACCCCTTCCAGAAAACTGACCTCGGGATCCTGCCATTTGACCTGGACGCCCGAAAGATCGAGTCGAGCCTTTAAGGATTCGATTTTTTCCCGAGAGTTCGCAATGGACGCCTGACCGCACCACTGGAAAGGGGTGTGGGATTTTGGAATGAAAGTTCCTACGCTGACGTTGATTTTTCCCTTTCGCCCCCTACCCCCCCCTGACCTACGAAGATCCTTCACCAGATCGACGATGGCGTCCAGGTCCGCGTCGGTTTCGGTGGGAAGACCGACCATGAAATAGAGTTTGATGACCTGCCATCCCGCTCCGAAAGCGTTGGTCACGGTACCCAATATATCCTCACGGCTAATATTTTTGTTGATGACGTCCCGCAACCGTTGACTGCCAGCCTCGGGGGCTATGGTGAACCCGGTTTTCCGAACTTTTTTGATCTGTGCCATCAGCTCCGGTGTCAAGGTGCCCGCCCGGAGGGATGGCAGGGAGACGGCCACGTGTTCTCCGGCATACCGCTCCATCATGCGAGAGAGAAGCGGCGCGATGCAGCCATAATCTCCAGTGCTGAGGGAAAGAAGAGATATGTCTTCATATCCTGTGGCGGCGATGGCCTCGTCCAGCAAAGTCATCAGGGTTTCGGGGGAACGCTCCCGGACCGGACGGTAAATCATTCCGGCTTGGCAAAAGCGACATCCTCGAGTGCACCCCCGTGCCACCTCCAAGCGAAGGCGGTCGTGGATCGGCCTGCCATAAGGGATTACCGGCGCCCGGGGGAACGGCGCCTGATCAAGGTCGGGGACGACAGCTCGGTGCACAGTGGTGTATTCAGGGAACCGGGAAATCAACATCTGAATCCCGCGATCATCATATCTGGCCTCGAAAAAACCGGGAATGTAAACACCCGTAAGTCGGGCCCATGACCTCAAAAGCGTCTCGCGCCGACCGTCGCCGTCGGCTCGCCAAGCCAACCAGAGGTCCGCCATCTCAAGAAGCACGGTTTCGCCGTCTCCCACAACGACAGCGTCGAAAAAATCGGCCACGGGCTCGGGATTTACGGTACAGGGGCCACCCGCGATGACCAAAGGATGGCTATAATCCCGGTCCCGGGCATAAAGGGGAATGCCTGAAAGGTCGAGAAGAGTCAACACATTGGTATAGTTGAGTTCATAGAGGAGGCTGATGCCGACAATGTCAAATCGCCCCAAAGGAATGCCGGATTCCAAAGTTGAGAGAGGCCGACCGACCTTTCGCAGCCACGCCTCCATGTCCACCCCGGGGGTGAAAACCCGCTCGGCGGCGATATTCTCGCGTCGGTTGAGAATGTCGTAGAGAATCTGCAGCCCGAAATGAGAGGTACCGACTTCGTAGAGATCCGGGTAGGCCAGTGCCACCTTGAGGGCGACTCTGTGGAGGTCTTTTCTGACCGTGTTGACCTCGGATCCCAGATATCGACTGGGCTGGGAGACCAACGGCAAGATATCTTGAATGTCACCAGTGTTCATGGTAAATAGCTTTCGGTTCGATGCAAAAATAAAAAATTTATATTAACCATCTTAAGAAAAAAATACAAACCTTCAATGAAAATAATCCACCGAAAAACCATGATCATGCTCTTGGCGGGAACCGTGTTCGTCATAACGGCGATATCCGCCTTGCGTACCCCAGCCGCCGAATTCAACCGGGAAAATGCCGTGGTCAAAGCCGTTCGAAAGGTCAGCCCAGCCGTGGTCAACATCAGCTCGGAAAGCTCCGCCGAGGACCGACAACCACCTTTCACGGGCATGGACCCCCTGTTCGAATGGTTTTTCAGGGATTTCTTTGAATCCAACCCGAGACGCCAATATCAAAAAAACAACCTCGGCTCCGGCGTTATCATCGACGGCCGCCGGGGCTTCATCCTCACCAACGCCCACGTCATCTTTCGGGCAGGCAAAATCAGCGTCACACTGAGGGATGAACGGGAATTCGAGGCAACCATCGTGGGCGCGGACCCAGATTCGGATCTGGCCGTCCTCAGGATCGATTCAAAAACCCGGCTGCCCGCCGCCGAGATGGGCGATTCAAGCGATCTGATGATCGGCGAAGACGTCATCGCCATCGGCAACCCATTCGGCTTTTCCCACACCGTAACCACGGGGGTCGTCAGTGCGCTGAACCGAAACATCCGGGCCAACGACGCGGTCTATCACGATTTTATCCAGACGGATGCATCCATCAACCCTGGAAACAGCGGCGGCCCTTTGCTGAATATCAACGGCGTACTGATCGGGATTAACACCGCCATTTATGCCAAAGCTCAGGGCATCGGGTTTGCCATCCCTATCAACAAGGCATCAAGGATCGTGGCGGACCTCATCGCCCATGGAGAAGTTCCCCAGACCTGGATCGGAGTTACCGTCCAGGGAATCTCGGAGGAGATGGCCCGATACTTCAATCTGCCCGTGCGTGGCGGGGTTCTGGTCAAGCAAGTGGAACCCGACAGTCCGGCCCACGCCGAAGGCATTCAGGAAGGCGACATCATCCTCTCGCTGCGCAGTATCAAGATCCGATCGGCGGGAGAATTCAACGCGGCCATGAGGGGGATTACCGCAGGGGAAGACGTTCAAATCGTTCTGTGGCGAAACGGCGATTCGTTGAAAAAAACTGTCAAGGCCGACGTGTTCCCCCTCGATAAGGCGCCTGAACTGGGATACAGCCTTTTGGGGGTCAAGGTGAAGAATTCACCGTCTCCAAAGGGCCATAACAAAGGAGCGGTCATCACCCGAGTGCGGCCGGATTCCTACATGGCCGAAATCGGCGTCCAGCCGGGCGACATCATTCGTCAGATCGATGAAATGAAGGTCGAAAACGTCCAGGATTTCGAGCGTGCAGTCATCAAATATCGGGACAAGGGATCGGTAGTTATCCTCCTGCAGAGGGGAGATCGAAGTTATTACATCTCCCTCAGGCTATAGGCTGCCTGATTCCCGAATCCGTCTCCGGATGCTTGACACGGTATCAGTCATGTGTTAATTTTCCGAGATTTCAGAATTATAGAAGAAAAAAGGCGTTTGCGCCTGAACTTATTAGTTTAGTTAGGCAGAAAGATTTGCAATGAAACCAGAAGACGATGACCACGGGGGGTCCGCCGAAAGAATGCGGCCGACACTGATCGTTCCGGGAGGAAACCTGGATGCCGTTGCGCCACTTGTCGAGGGCGGGGACGCATCGTCTGGAACGGAAACAATACCGCCGTTCAATCATAAAAGCTTCGAAGCAAAGAGGATCATGGCCCCCGGCGGAGACCTCGATGCCATCGATTTGAAAACGGGAACGATGGGCGGGGGCAGGCGCGCAGGGAAACCGGTGCAGTCCGTCACCCCACTCGAACCCCGGCCCGCCGGAGACGAAAAAGAGATGATGTTTCGGGAAAGAGGTACTTTTATTGATTCGGAACCGGACGAGCGCTACGGCCGCAGTCGTCAGTCCATTTCCAGAAGTGTTCAGGTGCCGGAGGAACGTCCCCGCCACAAAGGGATGACCGGATTCAGATTTCGAGACGGTACCGATGACGATTCATCGGCCTTGTCAAGCACTTTTCACGACGGAGACGAAGAGGCTTGTGGCCGCACCCTTCGCAAGAGGGAAATGCTTTCCACGCCTGATAACATCAATGCTTCGTTCCTTCAGGGCGTCGGAACTCCGTCCCATGTCCTTCGAGAGGTTACACCCCGTACTTCAGATACTTCACTCCCCCTCCTTTCAGCGATCCTGAAAGCGTCTCCGCCCAGGGAAAGCAGCGATGTCCGCAAAGCGACCGATGAGGACGCCGCCTATCTGGATGTTTCAACGGCTCAGTTGGAAGCTGTGATTAAGCAAATTATGGAACGGGTCTTTGTTGAAAAGGTCGAGGCAATTTTACAGAAAGTTCTGGAAAAAGCCGTTGCGCATGAAATGCAACATATTCGAAGGTTCCTTTTAGAAGAATTGGGCCGCCCCGTCGGATTCCGGGATGACAAAACGCGGTAAGGCCATTCCGGAATGAAGCGCCCCGGCCAATGATGACCATCAAATGACGTCAGGACCGCGGATCGAAAAGAAACTGGGCCTTTGAAAAAGTCCCGCTCTCCTTTTCGGTCACTGCGGTCCGCTCTTTTTATGATGGATGGTCACCATTTGGGCGGACGGGTAAAAACAGCCAGATTTTAACCGAGTTAGGAGTAGAGGTTCATGAGCACCAATCTGCTTGACAAGGGGTATGACCCCCATGATGTTGAACAGCGCTGGTACGATTTTTGGGAAAAGGAAGGGCTGTTCGCCGCCGAAGAACGGAGCGACAAAAAGAGTTACGGCATCGTCATTCCCCCGCCCAACGTCACCGGCGTCCTCCACATGGGGCATGCCCTGAATAATGCGCTTCAGGATATTCTCTGCCGTTATCGGCGGCTCCGCGGCGACAACGTGCTCTGGATGCCCGGCACTGATCACGCGGGCATCGCCACGCAGAACGTGGTGGAGCGACATCTCGCTGCCGGCGGCATGGACCGCCACCAGTTGGGCCGGGAGAAGTTCATAGAACGGGTATGGGAATGGCGCAGGGAATACGGCGGGGCCATCATCCGTCAACTCAAGCGGCTGGGAGCATCCTGCGATTGGAAGCGGGAGAGGTTCACCATGGATGAGGGGTTGTCCAAAGCGGTCCGAAAGGTGTTTGTTCAGCTTTATGATGAAGGACTGATCTACCAAGGCAACTACATCATCAACTGGTGCCCGAGGTGCCATACGGCCCTGGCAGACCTGGAGGTGGAGCACGAGGAGGTGAACGCCCATCTCTACTACATCCGATACCCTTTTCCCGACGGCTCAGGCGCCATCACCGTGGCAACGACCCGGCCGGAAACCATGCTGGGCGATACGGCCGTCGCCGTCAACCCCGAAGACGAGCGCTACTTGAATCTCCCGGCGGAAAGGGTGATCCTTCCTCTCCTCAACCGCTCCATTCCGATTATCCGGGACAGCTACGTAGACACCACATTCGGAACGGGAGGGCTCAAAGTCACGCCGGCCCATGATCCCAACGACTTCGAGATCGGTCGACGTCACAACCTGCCTGCCGTGAAGGTCATCGGCGACGACGGCCGCATGACGGCCGAAGCAGGCAAATATGAGGGCATGGATCGGTTCGAATGCCGTAAGGCCGTTATCGAAGACCTGGAGGCCCAGGGCCTGCTCGAAAAGGTCACGCCTCTTGTTCACAGTGTGGGACATTGTTATCGGTGCCACACCGCTATTGAGCCCAATCTGTCCAAGCAGTGGTTTGTCAAGGCCAAGCCTCTGGCGGACAAAGCCATGGTCGCCGTCAAAACAGGAAAGACACGAATCATTCCCGATATGTGGGAAAAAACCTATTTTGAATGGCTTGAGAACATCCGAGATTGGTGCATCTCCCGACAGATCTGGTGGGGCCACCAGATCCCGGCCTGGACCTGCAAGGCATGCGGTAAGCTGATGGTGGCCATGACGGCGCCCTCGACGTGCACCAAATGCGGCGGGACCGATCTTGTCCAGGAAACGGACGTTCTGGACACATGGTTCAGCTCGGCACTGTGGCCCTTCTCGACCATGGGATGGCCAGAAAAAACGCCCCTTTTGAAAACTTTCTACCCCACGTCGGTGCTCATCACCGGCTTCGATATCCTGTTCTTCTGGGTCGCCCGCATGATGATGATGGGGATCCATTTCATGAACGACGTCCCTTTCCGCGATGTCTACGTCCATGCCCTGGTCCGAGATGAAAACGGCCAAAAAATGAGCAAATCCAAAGGCAATGTCATCGACCCGTTGAACATCGTCGAAAAATACGGCACCGACGCCTTCCGATTTACCTTGGCCGCCTTCGCGGCTCAGGGAAGAGACGTGAAGATGTCTGAAAAACGGGTTGAAGGTTACCGAAATTTCATCAACAAACTCTGGAACGCCTCCCGATTCTCCCTGATGCACCTGGAAGAGGCATACCGTGACATCCCCGAGGACCGTATCTCCCTGGCGGATCAGTGGATCTTGTCCCGGTTGGCGCGGGTCATCCGAACCGTCGAGGAAGCGCTTTCGGGCTATCATTTCAACGATGCCGCCAACACCCTCTACCAGTTCGTCTGGCATGAATTCTGCGACTGGTACCTCGAGGCTGTCAAGCCAGCCCTCTATGGCAACATGGGCGACGCTGCACGAGATGCGACACGAAGCGTCCTATGGCGAGTTCTCCGGGAAACCCTCATCCTGCTCCATCCTTTCATCCCCTTCGTCACCGAGGAGATCTGGAACAAATTGCCGGGCACCAAAGGATCCATCATGCGGGCCATCTTCCCCCTGGACAATCCCGAAACCTTGGCCATTATCACTTCGCCCGAGGCCGAGGTCCAAATGAATACGGTCATGGGCATCATCACCGGCGTTCGCAATATCCGGGGCGAGATGAACATTCAGCCGTCCGCTGCCCTGGAGGTCATCGTCCAGTCACCGGATGACGACGTCCGCGCGACTATCGAGGCACAGAGGGAAATAATCACGGACTTGGCCCGTCTCAAATCCCTCACGGTCTCAACGCCCGGAGAACGACCGAAATCCTCGGCCACGGCCGTCCTGGAGAATATCGCCGTCTTCGTCTCCCTGGAGGGCATTCTCGACATCGAGATGGAAATCATGCGCCTGGAAAAGGAGATGGTAAAAATCGACAAAGAATTGACCGCTATTTCCAAAAAACTCAACAATGAAGATTTTCTGGCCAAGGCGCCAGAGGATGTCGTGGAAAAGGTTCGGGAAAAACATCGCAGTCTGGTGGAAAAGCGGCAGAAATTCGAAGCCAATATGGATAAAATCACGGCGATGGGTCACCATTGACGTCCAGGATCAAGGCTATGCCCCGGATACTTCTGCTGTGAAAAAAGGCCGTCCTTTCTGGACGGCAACCCGGCTCTGTCCTTTGCAAAGGCTTCAGGAAGCCAAATGAACGCACCGCTAAGATCGATATGATAAGCACTCGGGTATGCCCCATCTACCGAGATTAGACATGGCCTCCGAACTGCGAAAGCGAGACGGAATAGAGCATCGTTTGAATGTTCTGATCAAGCTCGTCCAGGCCGCCGGATTCGTCGATATCGAAGCCCGGATGAAGGTCGAAAGGGACATCTTGATCGGCGGTATCAGCCGTATCGCCGTCGTTGGTGAAGCGAGCGCCGGGAAATCGACCTTTATCAACCGGAAAGTGCTCTCGGAAGACATACTCCCCATGGCGGGCGGCACCGCCGTCCCCGTAGAGATCCATCACGGCCCCAACAGACGTATGGAGATCATCCCTTATGTCGAACTTTCAGAATCTTCCGTGCCGGAGAACACAATGAAATCCGGGGGAATGACCGGCTTGTGGGCATGCGAAGGACCGCCCGTCATCATTACCGATCCGACACCGGCAGACATAAAACGTCATGTCACGCGGTCAACCCTTGGCGAGCGAGCACGTCTGGCCGATACCACCGCCCGCGTCAGGGTCTTCTTGCCTTCACCCGTGCTCTCGAACCTGATCCTGGTGGACACTCCCGGCTTCGGTTTCATGAACCGCGCGGCCGTCGCCACCCGCTATCGAATTCTTCCCGGCTGCGACGACATTTTCTTCTTGTCTTTGGCCAGTACATTTTCATCGGTCGAACGGGCGTTTCTCGATAGTCCGATGCTGACGGACCGTCGGATCAGGCATTTGCCTCCCGGGGCCGCGTGGTCCTCACAAGAAGTCGGCGTGGGATCGTCGTGGTCGATGATGGTGTATGACGGACGGTTCACTTTTGCCGATCGAGCCGAACCGATGATCCGTCACCAGGCGGTCTTGGCTCGAGCTCGGTGTGCTGCGGAAATGAGTGCACGGCGGAAGTCTGCGACTGAATGTCGGCGAATCGAGACCGAGATCGGTATTCTGGAAACAGAGATCCGCATTCGACTGGCGAAGAGACTGTACCGCCTGAGCAGCGACCTCACAGCCCTGAAAACTCGGATGTCGGACACGATCAAACGAGGGATCATGACCGCTACCGCGGGTGCTTCCCGGCCGGCCCTAACGAAACTGGAATCGGCCGTGGCCGGCTGTGCGGCAGAAACGAAGGCTGCAATACGGGCGCTTGCCGAACGATACGGATCGGAAGGACTGGAACTCCTCGCCCCCTGGAAGATGCTGGTCCACCGGGAACTCGGCGACCTCGCCGTGCCGGACGATCACCGAAAATTCCGAACCCGAGTCCTGGCCGCGATCGCCCTGACCCGAACACATCCATACAGTATTCTCGCGGATATCCTGCCGGGAATCTTGAACTGCAGGCCTGCCGCCATCGCCCACCGGCTGGCGGTAATCGCAGCGGATATGCCCCGTCGCGTGGAAGGTGTTTTTCGTCCGATCGAAGAGATCCTTCCGGGGGAGTGGGACGACGATCTAAACGGCCGCATGAACGCCGTTCGCCAAGGAATTTCGGCGGCAATACACCGGCCAGTGGACCTCGAACGAGAGGCCCTGCTCAGGGAGATCCGGACACAACTCGATGCGATCGCGGGAAAGGCTGTTCACCACCGGGAAGCGAGCGAAAAAATACCGAAGAGGAGTGAGCGATGATTCCCATTCGAGACATCAACCCGTCAAAAACGGTTCCGGTGGTCAATTATGCCATCATCGGGGTCAACGTGTTCGTATTTCTGACCGAGCTTCTGCAGGGCGGAGACATGGGCCGCTTCATCTATTACTATGGACTGGTCCCCGCCCGTTACTCCATTTCTGAAATCGCATCCTATTTCAGCTTCGGGCAACAGGTCTTCTCATTCTTCTCCTTCATGTTTCTCCATGGCGGTTTTCTTCACATCCTGGGCAACATGTGGTTTCTTTACATCTTCGGCGACAACGTGGAAGATCATATGGGCCCTTACCGGTACTTGACCTTCTATCTCCTATGCGGCATATCGTCGGGCATCTTTCACATGGTCATCAACATCCATTCAAACGTCCCGGTCGTCGGCGCTAGCGGCGCCATCGCCGGCGTCATGGGAGCCTACCTGATTCTCTACCCCCGATCTCGTGTTCTGACGATGATCCCCATCATCATCATCCCCTTTTTCTTTGAACTGCCGGCCTTCATCTTCATGGGCATCTGGTTCCTGATTCAATTCTTCAATGCAGCGAGCAGTTTCGGCAATGCCACGGACATTGCCTGGTGGGCACACATCGGCGGATTTCTCTTCGGTATCCTGTTTCTACGGCTAATGGGACGGGTCCCGTCTACCGGCGTCACTCATTTCACCCGTCAGCTGGCTGAGCGGAAAACCACCCATCGCCTGCAGGTCATTCGCCCAACCGGTCCCGTTGAAGACCCAAACCTGTATGGCACCATCCTGATCACCCCCTACGAAGCCCTTCGTGGAACCCAAAAGGTTGTCAACATACCTTGGGGGTTTCACAACCAAATGGTCCGCGTCACTGTCCCCCCCGACACTCCGGAAGGGAGCATTCTCAGGCTCGACGGCATGGGTAAGCGGATGCCTGGGGGACGCAGGGGGGACCTCATGCTCACGGTCAGATTTGAGGCCTATCAGAGGTAAGGCTTGAACAACCAGCAAAACGAATCACGAAGCCTAAGGGCAAGAGGCCTGGCCACCAGCTCTTCGAGAGTGAGCTCTCGGGCCCCGTCGAGCTGATATTCGAAATGGGGCATCAAATCACGGACTACACTGCGACCGTAGATTTCCACCATGAGCTCAAAATTAAGGCGAAGACTCCGGGTGTCGAGATTGGCGGAACCAATCTGGGCATAATGGCGATCGATAATGATCAGCTTGGTATGGACGAATGGGGGGGGTTGGAAAAAGATACGGATCCCCCGCTCCAGAAGATCGGGGATAAGCCTCATGGAGGCCCAATGAACGAAGGGAAGGTTGTTTTTCCCGGGAAGAAGAATCCGGACGTTCACTCCTTTGAGGGCGGCAGCCTGTAAGGCGCCGACAAGCTCTGACGACGGCAGGAAATACGGGGTCATAATGGAGATGGACTTTCGGGCGAGGGAGACTGCGCAAAGCAGCAGCATTTCCAGCCGGTCGATACGGATATTTGGACCGTCCACTACGGCGCGACAGATGGTATGACCTGTATTGAAGGAATGGACGGGGCCGGGGATGAGTCGTTCGCCGGTGGCAAAACGCCAATCCTCCAGAAAGGCATGCTCAATCTGGCCGGCAATGGGGCCGGCAAGTCGGAAATGGAGATCAACAACCCGGTGCCGATTCTCCGTCCTGTCTGCCAGATGACTGTCCCGGATGTTCATCCCCCCGACAAAGGCGACCTTTCCGTCGGCCACCAGGATCTTTCGATGGTTGCGAAGGTTGATCCGAAAGGCTGGAGGATAGAGCCTCGGCGGCAAAAAGCGGGCGAACCGGATTCCTCGCTTGGCGAGAAGTCTGCCCGCCCGTGGGATGCTGTACCATTCCCCCACCCCGTCGATGATCACGCGGACATCGACCCCGCGTTCCCGAGCACGGGTCAAAGCGTCGATGAAAGCCCGTCCCGTCGAACGGGTTTCAAAAATATAGGTGCTCAGATAAATATATTTCTCAGACTGTTCGATGGCCGAAATCATGCACGGATATGCCTTTTCGCCATTTACGAGAGGTACGATCACATTTCCGGCGATAAGGGGCCTGCGATTGACGGCATCGGACATCCGGACAATTTCATCCAGAGGTGGCGGGATCTGGAATGCCATGATTTGCCGTCGGTCGCGCATCTCGTGCTCGATTTTGAACGGAGAATCCACCTCCAGCTTTCTCGCCCTTGAGCGAATGCGGTTGACCCCGAAAAAAAAATAACAGATGGGACCGGCCAAGGGGAATGTCAGGCAGATGACAAACCATCCCAGAGCAGAACGAGAATCCTTCTTGAAAAGAAGAGCATGCCCGGCCGCCGGAATAGCAAGGGTCGCATACGTCAGCAAAAACCATCCATCGATCATAGGCACCTAAAAAACCATATTTTGAAAATTAGCAAGAAAAATCTGAAGCCCCCGCCCAGACGGGAGTCGAGACACCGCATCTGTCGGAAGCCTGCCGATGCCTGCATGGAATTGAAATATCCGCGTCATTGTGATAACGGTCAATGACCATGGGCATGAAGTGAATTTTAGTAACCTTCTTCAGAATACGATTGCAAACAAGGTCGGAAACAGCCCGGCAATCCTCGGACCGGTGCCTGGAAGGCGTGAATTACCCCCTCGAAAACAGCTTTGGCGGAAAATCCAAGGCTTTTTTGCCCATGTCGCGAACACCGGAAAACCCGATCGCAGTGGGAAAGGATGTTGACGATGGCCCATGAAGAACAACAGCGAATTATTGTATTTCAGCAAAATGCCTCCGCTACCGCAAAAATCCGGGGAATCAGCCTATACGGGGGTGGGCAGTTCAAAATCCGGACCATCTCTATCGACGATGCTCTCCCGCCAATACTGGACAATACCGATGATTACCTTCCGAAGACTGTAAACGCGGACTTGGTCCTAAATTATCTGAAACATCCGGATCTGACCTGTGATCTCGTGGAAAAATGCCTCTCACAGAGGATTCCGGTGGTGGCTTCCGGCATGAAAGGGGGCTTAAAGGGTGTCCATAACCCTCCGACCTGATGCGGCCTCCCCAGGCAGGTCGGCTTGGGACAATACGGAGAGCGCTTTGGTTTACCGGAGCTCACCATCGAAATATGTGACGAAAAGATCGCAAGTGCAGAGGTTATCCGCGGTGCCCCCTGCGGAGCGACCTGGAAGGCGGCTCGACGGATCATCGGACTCGATGCGGCGGCTGCCGTGAGACGCATCGGCCTGGAAGTTCAGTTTTTCTGTACGGCGAATCCGTCCGCCTGGGATCCGATCTATGAACACAGCCCCGTCCATTATGCTGGAGAGTTCCACATTGCCGCTGTTCGCCGGGCGCTCAAGGCTCAGAAAATTAAATATTTTTTGACAAGACTATAACTTTAAATTATAGCAAAAAGTTCTATATCATTAAAGGTGGAATTCCAGATCCTTGAAATGAGAGATCTACAACCCTCCCGAACCCTGAAGCAATCGGCCATTCTCCAAGAAAAAACGCCACATGAATGGAGACCAAGCTCGAAATAGACGCCGGATCAGCTGTGCTTCGACAACAATTCTCCGGCTACTCCGAATCCTTAGCTGAAACTGGATCATAGGCAATTCCGGAAAAAATCCGATTGCATGGCAGCCGCCCTCAAATTCCGAACATTCCCGCCGAATCATCAGGCGAAGAGAAGAGAAGAGAAGAGAAGAGAAGAGAAGAGAAGAGAAGAGAAGAGACAATATACCAAGGAAAGGAAGAAAAAATGAATGATTTTTTGAAGAGCCTTCGCTCCAATAACAAAGAAAAGCGCTACGATCGCAACGACCGTAATGAACGGCCAAACCGACGTCAGCATGGGAACGGAAACTCGGCCTACGGTGGCAATCCTCAGTACAAGAACGACAGGAGCAACGGCAATCTCAGAAAACCCCACAGACCTTTTGAGGATAACAAACTGTCCATCCTTCTGGAAGATGCCTTACCCGAAATCAAAGAGGCTGTATCGCGCTTGGTGAATGCCAGCGAGCGTCTGCTCGTGGCGGAAGAACGCAAGGCCAACGCCATGGAAAGGATTTCGAATTCCCTTCAGGAACTCCTCTTGGGCGGTTCCCCCCTTGCAGTCTTGCCAAACGAGCCCCCCGGCAACGGTGCCACGTCGGTCGCCAAAAGCTACGACAACGCTCAAAAATCGATCAACAACATGACGCGCGAAGCCGTTATCGACATCATCCTGACCATGCGCGAGGAAGGTGCTACCTATGGTAAAATCGCCGACCATTTAGAAGCGGAAAATATCCCGACGTTCTCCAGAAAAGGGAAATGGCATGCCCAGACAATCCATCGGGTATGCCGGGAATGTGCCTGAATTCACATCTGCACCACTCAATAATATAATGTTGCAATTTCATTTGGTTAAGCGCGTATCGCCAAAATTTTTCACAGGGGTGGGGATTTGCAATCCCAGCCCCTGTGTGCTTTCATGGATGACGATTCCGCAAATTGATTTTTACAAATGATTCAGGATGGCACAGGATTCAATGGAGCGGTATGACGGAAGTGGTTGTGCACCCCCTGGTCGAATCTTTTCCCTTCAACACACCACAGATTGACCGGGATCGATCCGCGACACAGACGCCATCACTTATTGCTGCTTCCTTCCGGACCTGACAAGGTTCGTGAGTGTCTGTTGCGCGGCGGCCGGTCAGAGCGGCACATATCGGGGACAAGATCCTCGAGGGGGAGTTCAGCCCCGCATAAAGCGGATTTCGGGTAGAGGGCACCGCTAGCTCCCCGCCTAGCACAACCATGCCCTTATATCTTGGAATGATTTTGTTAATCAAGGGAAAAAGATGTTTTCTTCTCTCCACCACAATGATCCAACCCTCATGTAAGCACCGAATTGGAGGGGGTTTTCTGTTGACACCGCCCCAACAGCATCGTAAAAATATATCTTTTACAGACAGATAGTAGCAGACCGACAAACAGAGATACACCCTGAGGCCCAGACATCTTTTCAGTCCTGACACGAGAACTTCCAAGGCCATCAGGGTACATTCCTCAAAACCGGCGTTCCCATGACATGCCGAACGGTCGGAGAATAATGCACCCTGTCCTGAGACGATGCGATAGGGCCAGACCTTTCGGATCTCGGTATCTGACGTGTAACGGCGGTGAATGAGAGAAAGGCAAAGAAACCATGAAACTGCACCAACCAATGCAATCATTGAAGATGGTCATTTCGGTGCTTACCGGTTGTCAGATTATCACCGGCTGTGCCTTTTTTGTTACCGGCGCCATTGTTGGCGCGGGAGCCTATACCTACGTCAACGGCGAGCTGAAACGGTCCTATCAGGCGGCTTATGACCCAACTGTCCAGGCTTCCCTGTCCGCCATGAAGGAGATGCACATCGAGGTCATATCCATCAAAAAGCAGGATTTGACCACAACTATAGAGGGAAATATCAATGGAAAGCCCGTCGTAACCAGAATCTCCAGGATGGATGTCAACATTTCCGAGGTCGGGGTTCGCTCCGGCTATGTGGGCGTATGGGAAAAAAATTTTTCAATGGAGGTTCATGAAAAAATCGCCCTTCACCTACGATCATAGGCTGATTCAAACCGTCGACAAAACCATTGCCCAGTATGGCATGCTCAAGCCGGGGGACGCCGTTCTGGTTGGCGTTTCAGGCGGTCCGGACTCCGTTGCCCTTCTTTATGTTCTGGTTCGGCTCGCCGAACGATGGTCGTTCTCCATCGGCGTGGCGCATCTCAATCATGGACTTCGCGGCGATGCTTCCGACGGAGACGCTCAATTCGTGGCTGAACTTGCCGATACGCTCCATCTCCCCTGCCACTCCGCCCGTCGGGAGGTAGCGGCTTATCGGCGAATCCGAAAACTTTCGCCTGAAGAGGCGGCCCGCAACGCACGATATGAATTCTTCGAGGATACGGCCGTTCGGCACGGATACAACAAGATCGCGCTGGGCCATCATGCCGACGACAGTGCGGAGCTGGTCCTGATGTACCTTCTCCGGGGCAGTGGGTCCGCAGGCATTACCGGGATACCGCCGGTCCGGGATGGTCGGTATGTAAGGCCGATGTCGAAAGTCAGCCGCAAGCAACTCATTGCTTTCCTGGAAAAAAACGGCATTGGATACCGCATCGATGCATCCAACGCCGACTTGCGGTTTACGAGAAATCGCATCCGACATCGGTTGATCCCCGTGCTCCGACACGACTACAACCCAAGGATTTCCCAAACCTTGAACCGCCTTGCGGACATTCTCCGAGCCGAAGAGAAATGGCTGGAACCCATTATCCGGGAAATGTACGAGCGTTGTCGATTGAAGGAAAGCGAGGATCATGTCGTCCTTTCCGTTCCGGAACTCGAGAAAATCGGACTGGCACCCCGGCGGCGGATAATTCGTATGGCTATTTTAGGGGTCAAAGGTGATCTTCGGCGAATCGGGCTGACGCATATCGACCGCCTGGCGGTGGAGATTATAGAGGACGCTTCCCCGCGGACTCGGACCATTCATCTGCCGGACCAGATCCGGGTATACCGGGTTGAAGCGGAACTATGCATCGCCCGTGAATCGTTACCGCTTCGGCGAATGCCGTTATCACCATCCCCACCGGCTTTCAATTATCAGGTACCCGCTGCCCCGAATCCACAGAAACCTATAGAACTCCGAATCGTTGAGATCGATGGACGATTGCGCTTCTCGGTGGTCTCCGCCAACAGTGCCGAAGACTGGGGCAAGGCCTGCCCGGCTATCGCATTTTTCGATATGGCAACAATTCGCTTTCCCTTGACCGTCAGGAATTTTAAGCCCGGCGACCGCTTCACCCCACTGGGGTGCCCGGGAACTCAGAAGCTGAAAGCATTTTTCATCAACAACAAGATCCCCGTCGCGTTACGTCGGCGATGCCCCATATTGCTGAGCGAAGGAAAGATTATCTGGGTCGTGGGCCACAGGATTGCCGAGGACACCAAGGTCACCGTATCCAGCAAAAACCTGCTCAAGGTACAAATTTTGTTTGCCTAATTTGCAATGATGGTTAGAATAATATAATTGTGGCTTTACTTACGTTGAGGAGGGACTTTTCCTTGAACCCGTTTTACAAAAATCTGGCATTGTGGCTGGTCATCACCCTGATGATGATCATGCTCTACAACCTGTTCAACCAACAGAATCTGGCCGAAACAAACGTCAGCTACACCGAGTTTCTGGGAATGGTTAACGCAGGCGAGGTTTCGGAAGTGACTATACAGGGACAAGAGATTATCGTCACGGATAGAAACCGAAAACGTTTCAAGGTCTACGCACCCGAGGACAACGACCTGATCCGCAGGTTGGAAAGCAAGGATGTCATTATAAAGGCCAAACCCCCGGCCGAATCTCCCTGGTATATGTCGATTCTCGTTTCCTGGTTTCCCATGATGATTCTGATTGGGGTATGGATCTTCTTCATGCGCCAAATGCAGTCGGGTGGCGGAAAGGCCATGTCCTTCGGCAAAAGTCGCGCCCGATTGATGACGGACCAGTCAGCCAAGGTGACCTTTGACGATGTCGCCGGTATTGACGAAGCCAAGGAGGAGTTGGGAGAAATCGTTGAATTCCTCAAGGATCCGAAAAAATTTACCCGGCTGGGCGGACGGATCCCCAAAGGCGTCTTGCTCATGGGCCCTCCGGGCACGGGTAAAACCCTCCTCGGACGCGCCATTGCGGGTGAGGCTGGCGTGCCGTTTTTCAGTATCAGCGGATCAGATTTCGTCGAGATGTTCGTGGGCGTAGGGGCCTCCCGCGTTCGAGATCTGTTTCTACAGGGCAAAAAAAACGCCCCGTGCATCATTTTCATCGACGAGATTGACGCCGTGGGACGGCACCGTGGCGCCGGCCTGGGCGGCGGCCACGATGAACGGGAACAGACCCTCAACCAGCTTCTGGTGGAGATGGACGGCTTCGAGTCCAATGAAGGCGTTATTCTGGTGTCTGCCACCAATCGGCCTGACGTCCTGGATCCGGCTTTGATGCGACCGGGACGGTTCGATCGTCAGGTGGTGGTCTCTCTTCCCGATGTCAAAGGTCGGGAAAAGATTCTCAGAGTGCATATGAAGAAGACCCTCATCGCGAACGATGTAGATCCCGTGGCTTTAGCAAAGGGGACACCGGGTTTTTCCGGAGCCGACCTCGAAAATCTGGTCAACGAGGCCGCCCTTTACGCTGCCAAGCGGGATGCCGAAAAAGTCGCCATGGTCGATTTCGAGGAAGCCAAGGACAAGGTTTACATGGGGCTCGCCCGAAAATCCAAAGTCATCAAAGACGAAGATCGAAAGGTGACGGCCTATCATGAAGGCGGACACGCCCTGGTGGCCCGTTTCATGCCCCATACCAGCGTGGTTAATAAGATCACGATCATCCCCCGCGGTCGGGCCGCCGGCGTTACATGGTTCTTACCGGAGGAGCAGGACTTCAAATACAAGGATCAGCTGGAAAGCGAATTGGCCGTGGCCTTCGGCGGCCGAGCCGCCGAGGAGATCATCTTTAAACGGATCAGCACGGGAGCCTCCAACGACATCAAGCAGGCCACCGAGATGGCCCAGAACATGATTCGAGCCTGGGGCATGAGTGAAAAACTGGGCCCGCTCTCCTACGCCAAGGGAGAAGAGCAGGTTTTTCTCGGCCGGGAGATCGCCCAGCATCGGGACTACTCCGAAGAGACGGCCCGGCTCATCGACAGCGAAATATCCGCCCTCATCAACGGCGCTTACCAACAAGCACGTAAGGTGCTGAAGGAGAATGTGGACATCCTGCACAAGCTTGCGGATCTTTTGTTGGAAAAGGAAACCGTCATGGGGTCGGAACTAAACGATCTGATCTTGACGATGCGACCCGGCATCCGCCTGCCGTCGTTCCACCCTTCCCCGCAAAACGAAGACCGTGCTGATGAGTCCTCAGGCGACGAATCCCCGACCTTGAAGGAGAAGCCAGCCTCGCTCCCCGACGCGTCCGAAACCGGCAACGGCAATCCCGAACAGCGCGGCCGTCAATAAGCGTCTTAGGAAGAACGTCATGAAGCACTATACGCTGACCTTGAAAAATCGCCGGATGGAACTGGGGGAACGAACCTGCGTTATGGGAATCCTCAACATCACCCCGGATTCCTTCTCCGACGGCGGCCGTTTTTTCAACACTGAAACCGCCCTGATCCACGCGGAGAAGATGGCCCGCGCCGGTGCCGATATCATCGATATCGGCGGAGAGTCCACCCGGCCCTTTTCCGATCCGGTTTCCCCCGAGGAAGAGGCCGACCGAGTTTTGCCGGTCATCGAGAAGCTTTTGGCACGCATCGATATACCCATATCCATCGACACCACCAGGGCATCGGTGGCGCGCCAAGCCCTCGGGGCCGGAGCCGCCGTCGTCAACGATATTTCCGGCCTCCGGGTGGATCCGGACATTGCCGAGGTTGCGGCACGGCACGGCGCGCCCCTGATTTTGATGCACATGAAGGGAACGCCCAAAACCATGCAGGCGCATCCACAGTACGACAACCTGATCCACGAGGTCAGGGCGTTTCTCGAAACCGCGATCGCGACGGCACAAGCTGCCGGTGTTCCCAAGAACAGCATCATCGCCGACCCGGGGATCGGCTTCGGGAAGACCATCTCCCACAATCTCTGCCTGATCAACCGATTAGGGGCATTTGAGCCTCTGGACGTGCCGATCCTGGTGGGCTCCTCCCGAAAATCTTTTATCCGCAGCCTCCTCAAAAAGAATGGTCAGCCGGATATCGATCCAACCCTCCCCCAGGTAGAAACCGGAACCCAGGCCACCGTGGCTGCCGCTATCCTTAGAGGAGCCCACATCGTCAGAGTCCATGATGTCGAAAGCACCGTCGCAACCGCCAGAATCGTCGATGCCATTCGAAACGTTCCCGACAACCCATGATGAGAACGAAGACATGACAAAAACAAAACAGATCGGGATGATCACCATCCTGATGATCGTCACCATGAGTTCTTGCGCCCCTCATGACAAGGTGGTGACGAATCGCCGGGCAGAGGCTTCCAGAGATCTGGGAGAGGCTTACATGCAGGAGGGAAACTACTCCGCCGCCCTGAGGGAGTTGCTCAAGGCGGAAAAGGGGCTTCCGGGGGATCCGTTCGTCAAGAACGACCTGGGCTTGGTCTATCTGGCCAAGGAACGGCCCGATTTGGCCGTCAACTACTTCAAAAAGGCCGTCTCTCTCAATCCCGATTACGCACCGGCGCGGAACAACCTCGGTACGGCCTATCTCGCTCTCAAGGACTGGGATGCGGCCATAGAGGCATTGACGGCATTGACGGATGACCTTCTCTATGCGTCCCCTCATCTGCCACTCTATAATCTGGGACAGGCCTACTACAACAAGCGGGACTTCCCCACAGCCCTCAAGTATTACCAGGAGGCCCTGGAGCGAAATCCCCAATTCGTGCTGGCCTATCGCGGTATAGGCCAGACCTACATGGTCATGAACCAATTCCCCAAGGCCATCGAGAGCTTTGAAAAGGGGTTGGAGATCGCGCCAAGATTTCCACCGCTCTACCTCAATCTTGCCGAGGCTTACCAGGCGTCCCGGAACCGCCAGGCGGCCATTGAAACTTACCAAAAAGTGATCGCTCTATTCCCTGACACAAAGTACGCTGAAGAAGCCCAAAAAAGGCTCACGAATTAGCACAAACCGACAGGAACGGATATGACGTCGGAAGGCTCGGCGTCATGAAATGCAGTCCAGAGCCTGTTTGAGATCGCCCATGATGTCATCGGGGTGCTCGAGACCGACGGATAAACGGATGAGTCCGTCCGAGATGCCCGCCAGTCGTCTCTCTGCCGGGGAGTAGACAGCGTGGGTCATAGAGGCGGGATGCTGGATGAGCGTTTCACAATCTCCCAAGCTCACCGCAAGAGTACATAAGGTTACTGTGTTCATCACCGTCTTCCCGGCGGGAATCCCGCCGTGTACCTCGAACGCGATCATGCCCCCATACTTTTTCATCTGCTGCCGGGCGACCATATGCCCCGGATGAGTGGTCAGCCCCGGATAAAAAACCGCTGCCACCCGGGGATGAGAAGAGAGGCGCTCTGCGATGGCGAGGGCGCTGTCGCTGTGGCGCTCCATCCGGAGGGCTAATGTTTTGATCCCTCTCAGGATCAGCCATGCATTGAATGGACTCATAACCGGTCCGAAATGCTTCATGTACGATGCTTTGATATTCCGAATCATCCGATCGCTTCCCACGATGACGCCCCCAATCAGATCCCCGTGACCGCCCAGATATTTCGTTGCGGAATGAATCACCAAGTCCGCCCCCAGAGTGAGAGGGTGTTGCAGGTAAGGCGAGGCGAAAGTATTGTCGACGATGAGCGGAATCCGATGAACCCCGGCCACGTCTGCCCATAAGGAGAGGTCAATGATATCGAGAGTCGGGTTTGCTGGAGTTTCGACATAGAGAAACCGGGTTTTGCCATCTATTCGTTGCTCGATCTCCTCTCGGATACCGCTCAGCCGGGGTGAAATGAAACGAGCCCGGATATCGAACCGCGCCAAGTCGGTATTGAACAGCGCGAAGGTTCCCCCGTACACGGTGCTGCAGGAAACAAAATTATCGCCGGGAGCAGCCAGGGTCATCGCCACGGCGGCAACGGCCGCCATGCCCGAAGCCGTGGCTGCCGAAGACTCCCCACCCTCGAGGACGGCGACTTTTCTTTCCAGAAGATCCACGGTAGGATTGCCGAGACGGGTATATATGTATCCGTCACGCTTGCCTGAAAAAAGGTCGGCGCCATGATCCACATCCTGAAATTTGAAGGTGGAGGTCATATGGATAGGGGGGACAAGATCAAGGGACATGACAGGCCCCGCATGGATACCGTGAACGATTTCCGTCTCTTTGGTGAGTTTTTTCATCCGAAAGGCTCCTTTTCCTTGAGGTCCCAGGACTTGGGAAAACAGTGTTCCACAGACCGTTGTCTGGAGTTGATGCTGTTGGAAGATCAATCCAAGTTCATTATTGACAGGCCGCAGTCTCTTTTTCAAGTCATTCATGCGTCTTCATTCACCCCGGGTCTGCTTTTCCCGGCCGACCGATTGGGACCGGATCACAGCGCCGCTCGTGTCTTTTCGCTGCAGTTTTAACGCGTTATCGTTTTTAACATTTTCTCAATATATAGTGTAACGAAATCTATTGACATACAACATATTGTGTCATATTGTATATAATATAAGACGACATCAACACCACAGGCAAAACCCCGAAATCCTCCATGGGTGATCGTTTTGAGCGATACATGTTGATAATTCATAAAAATTCCGAGTTCTATTCAGATACCCTCGCGTCAAGTCGACTGTTTTCCCATCGCTCGAATCGTTGTGAACCTCCCTGTAAAAGGCAAGACAATCTGCTCGAAAACCGGTAAGCACCGATCCGTAAGCGATTGCGGATCCAAACAGCTGACTCAGAATCGCAGTGGAGAAAATTGGCATGTCACAAATCCGTAAAATTCTGGTGACCGAAAAAGAACGGTTGATATTGAATGATCCGCTTTGGGACGATGGTCAATTTTCAGACGTCTTTGTCCGTCACAACCCCGTCACCAAGGATCAAGCCGTGAGTATCAGCCGTTTTCTGCGGGAGGTGATCGAGAAAATGGAAGAGGAAACGATTCCCCTGATGCTCATTGACGAGATGATCCGGGAAAAGGCCATGGCGCTGGGGTATCCGTATGTTTCGCCCTTAAAATTGGATGATACCATGTTTCAACACAACAGGCCGATAATTTCCGGAAATGCAAAAGTCGTCCTGGAAAGGCGTTACCTGAGGAAAAACGATCAGGGTGATCCCATAGAGACGCCGACGGACATGTTCCGCAGGGTCGCACATCATGTCGCCCAAGCGGAAATGCATTACGATGGTTCTGGGACCGCAGAGGAAATGGAAGCGATCTTCTACAGGATGATGACCGAGTTTCGATTTCTGCCCAATTCACCCACGCTCATGAATGCCGGCCGCAGGCTCGGACAGTTGGCCGCCTGTTTTGTCCTCCCGGTTGAAGACAGCATGGAAGGGATATTTGATGCGCTCAAAAATGCCGCCATCATCCACAAGTCCGGCGGTGGCACCGGATTCTCCTTCTCACGGTTACGTCCGAAAAACAGCCGCGTGGGAACCACCGGCGGCGTGGCGTCGGGACCTGTCTCCTTCATGAAGGTTTTCAACACCGCCACAGAGCAGGTCAAGCAGGGCGGCACCCGACGGGGCGCTAACATGGCTATCCTTCGGGTCGACCATCCAGACATCCTGGAGTTCATTCAGTGTAAAGAAAAGGACAGCGATCTTAACAACTTTAACATCTCCGTCGGCATTACGGATGCGTTCATGGATGCACTGAAAAAAGGGAGCGACTATGACCTCATCGATCCTCAGGAAAAGCGGGTGACGGGAAGGCTCTCAAGCATCGAGGTATTTGATGCCATCGTGCATCACGCCTGGAAGAACGGTGATCCGGGTATTGTTTTCCTTGATCGGATCAACCGAGACAATCCCACGCCCACCCTTGGAGAAATCGAAAGCACCAATCCCTGCGGCGAACAGCCTCTGCTGCCCATGGAATCCTGCAACCTGGGCTCCATCAACCTCGCTAAATTCGTCACGGAGAAAGAGGGGGTAGCCGTAATCGATTTCGAGGGGCTGTCGGAGACTATCCACCACGCAATCCGCTTTCTTGACGATGTGATCGACATGTCCCTCTATCCGATACCCGAAATCGAACGGATGGTCAAAGGCAACCGCAAAATCGGCCTCGGGGTCATGGGCTTTGCCGATATGCTCTACCAGCTGGAGATTCCCTACAACAGCAAAAAGGGGATAGAGACCGCCGAAACGCTAATGAAATTCTTCCAAAACACGTCTCATGAGGCTTCGAGGACGCTCGGCGAGAAACGGGGACCCTTTGAAAACTTGGAGCGGAGTATCTACAAGGATCGAGAGGGCTGCACCTATCGGAACGCAACCACGACGACCATAGCCCCCACCGGAACGCTCAGTATCATCGCCGGATGCTCCTCGGGTATCGAACCGCTCTTCGCCCTGAGCTTCACCAGAACCATCATGGACAACGATGAGATGATCGAGGTCAACCCTGTTTTTGAGGCGACGGCCAGAGCCAGGGGATTCTACAGCCTCGAATTGATGAAAACGATCGCCCAGAAAGGTGGCCTCCAGGGGTTGGACAATATCCCCGATGACATCAAACGGGTCTTCGTCACGGCTCACGACATCACCCCGGAATGGCATGTCCGCATGCAGGCTGCTTTTCAGAAATACACGGACAACGCCGTTTCGAAAACCGTCAATCTGCCCAGGAACGCCGAGATGGTCGATGTGGTAAAGGTCTACAATCTGGCCTACGACCTGGGCTGCAAGGGGGTCACGATCTACCGGGACGGCAGCAAGGACAAACAGGTGTTGTCGGTCAACAAGGGCGAGACGGAGGTCAAACCCATTGTCAAGGAACGGCCCGAAACTCTCGAAGGGTTTACCACGAAGATCAAAACCGGGCTGGGTGATCTCTACGTGACAGTGACGGAAATGGATGGGCAACCCTTCGAGGTATTTGCGACTATCGGCAAATCCGGCCGGTCGACCACGGCCAAGACAGAGGCCATCGGTCGCCTGATCTCCCTCGCCTTCAGATCTGGCATCAAGGTGGAAAAAGTGGTGGAACAGCTCAAGGGCATCGGCGGTGAACACCCTATCTTCCAAAAGGGTGGGATCGTCCGCTCCATTCCCGATGCTATCAGTCAGATCCTGGAAAAGCGCTACATGGGGGACAGAAACGGTAGAACGAACGGGGCCGACAACGACATTATGGGGGCTGTATGCCCCGAATGCGGAGAGGGCCTTAGTTTTGAAGAAGGCTGCATGCTGTGCCACTTCTGCGGTTACAGTAAGTGCGGCTAAGAAAATCCCCGGACCGGTAGCGATCCATCCCCTGCCGGAGCCAATTCATCTGAGGAAATGTGCAACAACGCTCACGCTTATCGGGTGTCAGAGAATACTCCATAGCATTCGAGTCGCCACCATCAGCAACAAAAAGGCGAAGATCCGCTTTAACCGATCCACCGGCAGGCTATGGGCCAGCCGGACCCCCAGTGGCGCAGTCAGCACGCTGGCACAAACCAAGCCGAAGAGGGCAGGCAGATAGACATACCCTACGGCATACGGGGGGAGACCGGCGGCCCCTAAACCATTATAGACATATCCCACCGTCCCTGCGACAGCGATGGGAAAACCAATGGCCGCAGAGGTCCCTATGGCGTGGTGAACGGACATATTGCACCAAATCATGAACGGAACGGACAGGGTCCCCCCGCCGATACCCACCAGACTCGAGATGGCGCCGATCACGTTGCCGATGCCAAACATGCCAAAACTACCAGGAAGCTGTCGGGATCCTTTGGGTTTTCGGCCTGTCAGCATCTGAATCGCCACATAGTAGAGGAACACGACAAAAAAAATCTTCAAAAGGCCCGTGGACAGCCGAGCGGCGATGCACGTGCCCAGAAAGGTGCCGACAAAAATCCCGAGAACGATGCGTCGAACAACCATCCAGTGAACCGCCCCCCGCTGATGGTGTGCCCAGAAGCTCGACACCGCCGTAAACATGATGCTGGCCATGGAGGTACCCAGGGCCAGATGCATCATCAGGTCGCTCGGTATCTTCTGCCAGGTAAAACAGAACACCAGCATGGGAACGATGACCAGCCCCCCGCCAATGCCAAGTAGGCCGGCCAAAATTCCCGCCAATGCGCCCACCGCCGTATACAGCAGAACAATGGAATACATCTCATCCTTTCTGAACAGGCCATCACCCATATGGCTCACAGGGCCGATATCATACCTTAAAACACCCCGCAACCGCTATCTTCGAAACAGGAAGTACTCCGGACCCCAAAAAAGCACCGGGTACACTGGTGCCCCGGTGCGCATGTATCACGATGTATAGTGTGTTCTGTCAGTGAACCGTAATCTGTTTAGGTTTTTTTTCCTCCGGTCTTGGAATGCTGACGGTCAGCATGCCGTTTTTGAACTCGGCCGTAATCTTTTCGGACTCAACGCCCTCGGGAAGGGAAAACGAGCGCTGGAAGCTGCCAAAAACTCTTTCCTTTCGGTAATAACGCTTCTCTTTGACCTCCGTTTCACTGCGTCGCTCACCTCTCACAGTCAGGATGCCATCCTTTACGTCAATGGAGATATCATCTTTCTTCATACCAGGAAGTTCCGCATTCACCACATAAGCATCATCGGTTTCGTATACATCCACCGCAGGAAGCCATCGACCCCTCGTATGTTCTCGATCACCATACCGAGCGGGAAAGGCCGTGTCGTCAAGCATGCGATGCAGCTTGTTACCGAAATGCATCATGTCGTTCCATGGATTGAATCTGACCAGTTGCATAATCACCCTCCTTTTCATCATCATCTTGGATGACGTTTCGCCAATGAATTTATTCCTAAATTAAAACCAAAACAAACAATGTCAATTTATTTTTTTACTTTTTATATTCATTATTATAATTAAATTTATTTTTAAGTAATGTATTAAAAATAAATAGAAGGATATTAACAAGTAATCTAAAACATAAAATTTAAAAACAAGACTATGACAATCAGATGATTTAAAGTAATATTTAGATGGAAAGGAATTAAACATGAAAAAAAATGATGATGGCCATATCCATATTTCCCTACCGGGAACCAACGCATCGGATCTGAGAGGGAAACAGTCAGTCCGAGCGACCTTCAAGTTGACCGAGGATGCCATCAATACCATCAGTATCGTTTCGATTCACCTGGGCATCAAGCAGAAATCTCTTTTTGATCATTTGATTGAAGACATGCATGCCCTGGAAACGATCGCGCAGGAGATCGAACCCCGCGAGTTCAAACATCAACAGCGGGTTCAAAAAACCTTTGTCCTCAGTCGAAAAACACTCATGTCTCTTGAAAAGGTCTGTCGGAATTTCAATGCCTCCCGGGACATTTTGGTGGAGTATTCGATCCAACGCCTATTGCCCGTCATTATCCGGGAGCAGGAACGCCATCGACGGCGGAAGGAGATTCTGAAAGAATTGGAGGCGTTTCTCCATCAGGGGCGAAAGATCTTGGAAAGATCAAAACGCCTGCTGGGTGACGAGGACATGGTTTATGATCGCCTCAAGCGGATGATGGGCGCCTGTACGACCACCTATGAACATGTGGCGGATTACATCGAGCGGGGTAAGGTCATAGAGACATTCAAGATCGACTCGGATTGAGTTTCCGGCAGGATCAGGAGCGCTTTAATCGGGAGTAGACATCGTCGGTCATCTCCGACAGATCCCCTTTCCGGACGTAATGGTAGCCAACGGCTGCGATCATGGCCGCATTGTCCCCGCAAAAATCCAGGGACGGGATATGAACCGAAAGCCCCTTATGCGTGCCCTCCCAAAGCAGCCTCTTCCGAAGACGCTCGTTTGCAGCCACCCCGCCGACCAGGGCGATGTCCCGACAGGCCGCCATCTCGGCCGCATGGATGAGTTTCTCGACCAGCACATCCACCACAGCCTCTTGAAACCCGGCCGCGATATCGGCCATCCGATCGTCAAAATCATCGCCATGGCGCTGGATATACTGATTGACCGCTGTCTTCAACCCGCTGAAGCTGAAATCAAACCGATCTCTATCCAGGTAGGCCCGAGGGAATTTGATCCTTTCGGGATTCCCCTGACCAGCCAAACGGCTGAGCACCGCACCACCGGGATATCCTAGCCCCAGCATTTTCGAGACCTTGTCAAAGGCTTCACCGGCTGCGTCATCACGGGTCTGCCCCAGAAGTTCGAAACTAGTGGGCCCGGTGACATGGTAGATGCTCGTGTGGCCGCCCGACGCCAAAAGCGCCACAAAGGGAAAAGGCGGCGGCTTATCGCCCAGGAAGACTGAGTGAAGGTGCCCCTCCAGGTGGTTGACACCCCGCCAAGGCACTCTCAACATCCGTGCCAAGCCCTTGGCAAAGGAGAATCCCACCAAAAGGGCGCCCACCAGTCCAGGCCCTTGGGTGACGGCAATACCCTCCAACCGGTTGAAGCCGATATGGGCGCTCTCAAGAGCTTCCATTGTTACGGGGACAATGGACTCCAGGTGTTTTCGCGAAGCCAGTTCCGGCACCACCCCACCGTATCGGTGGTGTATGTCGACCTGTGAAGCGACGACTGAAGAGAGAATCCGCCGACCGTCTGCGACCACTGCGGCGGCGGTTTCATCGCAAGAGGTTTCGATGCCAAGTATGATCATGGTGCATGGATCCGGGATCGGTTGTTTCGAGCAAAAACACTGGCGATATTCCTGAAAAATAGCCTGTCACGCCGACAGCTGAAAGAAAATGGTTCTGTCAAAAAGGGCTGGGTTGTCGAAATGAATACGATCTCAGCACTCAAGGTCGACCTCCTCCATGGAAATGGAAAACCGTTTAAGGGAGAGGCCGTGATTTTTACAAAATGTCTTCACCGCGGAAACGGCAGCGTCATTTTCGGCGGATGACATGAACGAAATGAAAACACTACCAAATCCGTGCTGCGCAAAGAGCCGCTCCATATCCCCGAAGGTCCCCAGAATCGGATAGCCCTGTAATCGTTTGCCGGTTTTGACAGGATCGTCATCAATGAAGCCGACAGGATTGATTCGGTGGGATTTGTTGTTGACGATCTCCCGGAGGAGAATCTCTCCCCCCCGTCCGGCACCGTAGATGACAGCTTTTTCCCCTTCGAGAGTCTTCCGACTCATGAAATCCAGAGAAATTCTGAATGATCCGCGAGTCCCCAACAACAGTCCGGTAGTGAGCAACCAATCGATGACGAAAAGTCCCTTCGAAAAGTCTCTGAAACGATAAAGAAAGGTGATGGCCGCCACGGAAAAGAGCGTGGCGAGAGTGGATGCCTTGACAAAGGTGAACACGTCATCGGCGCTCATAAATCGCCAGAAACCTCGATAGATCCCCACGATATAGAAGGCGATGAACTTGCAGGCAATGACAGCTGGAAGAGAGTACAAAAACAACTTGAAATAAAAAGCAAATTCAGCATCACTGAATCGCAGGCGGTAAGAGAGATAGTAGGAGAAGGCGATGAGCCCGAAATCCAGAAATACAAGAACAATCTGGCGTTTATAGGTCAGCTCCATCAGAATCGGCGTATAGCTATGGTTTCTCAGCACCGAGAACTCCTTTTCCTCGTATACCCGCAACTGTGCCATATAAATACCCATAAGCAGCAAAGATAGCCCAAGAGGAATGATGACAGCGGGCGAGGACAGGGTGTCAACGGTGTTGACGAGCATGGCGGCGATGCCGGAAATGATGCCTACCCCGTAAAGGAAGAGTACCGCATGGCGCTGGCTGAAGCCCATCAGGACCAAGCGATGGGAGGTGTGATCCCGTCCTCCGGTAGAAGCTTTTCGTCCGCTTAAAAGCCGTATGAGTGTCACCAGGATGGTGTCGAGAATCGGCACCATGAGGACCATTACCGGAACGCCGTACAAGGCCATGGGCCCCAGGGTAAAGGACTCCGTATAGTGGATCCCCAGCATAGCCAAGGTGAACCCGATGACGAGACTCCCGCAGTCGCCCATGAATATGGAAGCCGGGTTGAAATTATAGACGAGAAATCCCCCGAGCGAACCGGCCAGGAGAAGTGCCGCCGGAATGCCGCTCCCGACCCCAGAAGCGACAAAGAGAACGCCGAAGTAGACGGCAGCGATCATCCCGACACCAGCGCAGAGCCCGTCCATATTGTCGATGAGATTGAAAGCGTTGGTGATACCCACGATCCAGAAGAGGGTAATCAGGGTATCCAGTGTCAGGGAGTGAAACCAGTGGAGACGGAACCCCAAAAACGTCATCAAGGAAGCTGCAAGAATCTGGCCGATCAACTTGGTATGGGGTTTGATGCGGAAAAAATCATCCACCACCCCCAAAATGAACATGAGGGTGGCCCCCACCCATATGGCAGCGTCAATAGCGGGGGCAGTGCGAGGAACCTGCCCGCCGAAAATATAGCTCCAGAAACCTTCAAAGTCCGCCATGACCCCAAGGGGAACGCCCATGGCGAGGTAAATGGCGCCCCCCCCCATCAGCGCAGTGGGTGTCTTGTGCCAACGATCCTTAACGGGATAAGCGACCCAATCGCATCTTCGAGCAATGTGTCTCACTGCGGGAGTCAGCGCCAAGCAGGCAGATAAGGATATCAGAAAAATCACATATGGCGGGATCATCTTACTTTATCGGATAACAGCGATATCAGGCAAGGCAGGTGTCTATAGACCCTTCACACCAACAACTGCGAGGCCACCTTTCGAGCGGTGCCAGACCTCAATCGATCCATTTCACTCGAGGGGCGGCACCCTTTCGACTGGTGATTTCACCGATAGCCCAGGCCCTCTCGCCCAAGGCGTGAAGTCGATCCAGGACATCCCCCGCCCGATCCTCGGGGACCACCGCGATCATGCCGATCCCATTGTTGAAGGTTCTGAGCATCTCAGTTTCGGAAACTTTTCCGCCGGACTGAAGAAAATGAAATATGGGCGGTCGCTCCCAACTTCCCCGTCGGATGGCCACGTCGCACGCTTGAGGGATGATGCGAACGACGTTTTCGGTAATTCCGCCTCCGGTAATATGGGCAAGACCGCGGATGGGCAGGTCGCGCATCAGCATCTGAACGGTTTCTGAGTATATCCGGGTAGGCGTGAGAAGCACCTCGCCGATGGTCTGGCCCAGTTCGGGAACAAGGCTGTCGACGGTGAGCTTCATGACGTCGAAACAGATCTTTCGCACCAGCGAAAAGCCATTGCTGTGAAGCCCGCTGGAGGCGATGCCGATCAGCACGTCACCCATGCGGATTTCAGCGCCGTCGATTATTCTACCGTTGTCCACCAGACCAACGGAAAATCCGGCCAAGTCATACTCGCCAGGATTGTACAGACCCGGCATCTCAGCGGTCTCTCCCCCGATGAGGGCGCAGTTGGCAATCTTACATCCTTCTCCTATGCCTTTGATAATTTCGGGAACAACGCTTTCATCCAGCACTCCCATCGATATATAATCTAAAAAAAACAGTGGCTTTGCTCCCTGGACAGCGATGTCGTTGACACACATGGCCACAAGATCAATTCCGATAGTATCGTGAATGTTCGTCATGAACGCTATCTTGAGTTTGGTGCCGACCCCATCCGTTGAACTGACCAACACTGGTTTTTCATACCCGTCCACATTCAGGGAAAAAAGCCCTCCGAATCCACCGATTTCCCCCATAACTCCTTGCCGGGGTGTTCTCTTGGCGATGTCCTTGATCTTCTCGACGAGTCTGTTGGCCTTATCGATATCCACGCCAGCTTCCGCGTAGGTGAGCGACTTTGTCATGCTTGTCCTTTTAATTATCTTGGAATACAGGAAATTAATAGGGAAAAGTAAACCGATTTTCCTCAAAAGTCAAAACAATTTTTTTGACATCGTCACCAGCTTTGGGTAATAACGGATACGGATTCGGTGCATTGACGCACAACATTTATAATGAAACCCTTCCGGTTCACTCAAAATGGTGTCTATCCAAGCACGTGCCTTGAGGTGTTTTATGAAAAATTTCGCAAGACTCGATCGTCTTCCGCCATATGTCTTCGCAACGGTCAACGAGCTCAAGACGGCATCACGGCGGGCCGGAGCCGACATTATCGATCTCGGCATGGGAAATCCCGATCTCGGCACGCCGAAGCATATCGTCGATAAATTGATGGAAGCGGCACAGAAACCTCATAATCATCGATATTCCGCGTCCATGGGCATCCGGAAGCTCCGGATGGCCATCGCTGATTGGTACAAGCGGCGGTATGACGTTGAGATCGATCCGGAAACAGAGGCTATTGTTACCATCGGCGTCAAGGAAGGACTCTCCCACCTCATTCTGGTGGCCATACGACCGGGAGACGTCATTTTCACCCCGAACCCCACATACCCTATCCATCCTTACTCGGCCATCATTGCCGGCGGCGATGTCAGGGGAATTCCCGTGGGGCCGGACCAGGATTTTTTCGACAACCTCATGAACGCCACCAAGCAGACTTGGCCAAGGCCCAGGATGTTGATCCTCTCCTATCCGCACAACCCAACCACGGAAGTGGTGGATCTTGCTTTTTTCGAAAAGATCGTTGCGTATGCTCGTGAGAACGATATTCTGGTGATCCATGACTTTGCTTATGCCGATCTCACCTTCGACGGATATACCGCCCCCTCCTTTCTTCAAGCCGATGGCGCCAAGGAGGTGGGGGTGGAGTTCTTTTCTCTTTCCAAAAGTTACTCCATGGCCGGTTGGCGGGTCGGTTTCTGCGTGGGAAACGCCGAGACCGTCTTCGCATTAAAACGGATCAAAAGCTACCTGGACTACGGCATCTTCCAACCCATTCAAATTGCCTCGATCATCGCATTAAACGGGGATCAATCCTGCGTGCAAGACGTCCGTGACATTTACAGGTCCCGGCGAGATGCTTTGGTCGACGGCCTTGAGCGCGCTGGATGGAAGATTCCCAAGCCCAAAGGGACCATGTTCGTTTGGGGCAGGATACCCGAAGCCCATCGACACATGGGGTCGGTGGAATTTGCCAAATTTATGATTCGGGAAGCCCAGGTAGCGGTGTCGCCAGGACTGGGGTTCGGAGAGTACGGTGACGATTTTGTCCGATTCGCTCTGATCGAAAACAATATGCGCATCAACCAGGCGGTCAGAGGCATCAAGAAAATACTTTAAGGAGCTTTCCTATGAGACAGGTCAATGTGGGCGTACTAGGATTCGGTACGGTCGGAACAGGCGTGGTCAAGATACTGTTGGAAAACAGCCACCTTCTCAAGGCCCGGTTGGGAGCAGAGCTGAACCTGAAATATGTGGCTGATATCGATACTGAAACCGATCGTGGCGTCCGACTGTCTCCTGGCGTTTTAGTGAAGGACGCCTTCAGGGTCGTCACCGATCCCGACATCGATATCGTCGTCGAAATGATCGGCGGCGAAGGGATCGCCAAAGACCTCATCTTGAAAGCCATTGCAAGCGGCAAGCAGGTGGTGACCGCCAACAAAGCCCTGATCGCCGCCCACGGGAACACCATTGCCCGCGCGGCCACCCAAAAGGGCGTCGACTTCGGGTATGAAGCCAGCGTGGGGGGCTGCATTCCCATTATCAAATCGGTGCGGGAGTCCCTGGTCGGAAACCGGATTCATTCCATGGTCGGCATTCTTAACGGCACCTGTAACTACATTCTGACCCGGATCGCCGAATCGGGAAGCGCCTTTGCAGAAGCTCTGGCCGAGGCCCAAGCCAAAGGGTTCGCCGAGGCCGACCCCACCTTGGATGTGGAAGGTTACGACACGGCGCACAAACTTGCCATCCTGAATGCCCTGGCCTACGGCATGGAGATCAACCTGGAAGATATCTATGTCGAGGGGGTTTCCAAAATCGATCCCGTGGATATCGCCTATGCAAGGGAGTTCGGGTATAAGATCAAGCTCCTGGCCATCGGCAAGGACAACGGTGATTCAGTGGAAGCTCGGGTTCACCCGACCATGATCCCCTTCGCGGATCCGCTCTCCAGCGTCAGTGGCAGCCTTAACGCCGTTTCGATCTCCGCCGACGCCGTCGATCGGATGATGCTATATGGCCGGGGCGCCGGAATGATGCCAACGGGAAGCGCCGTCGTCTCCGACATTGTCGACATCGCCAGGAACCTGATTACGGGGAGCGTCGGACGCATTCCGGTGTTATCCTATCAGCCGGAAGCCATCCGCAGGCTACCCATCCTCCCGGTGGACGCGATACACACCCACTATTATTTTCGCTTCGCCGCCCTCGACCGGCCCGGCGTGCTATCGAAGATCTCCGGTATCCTCGGAGACAACGGTATCAGTATCCGCTCGGTTCACCAGAAGGGGCGCCGATCCGAAGGCGCGGTGCCGATCGTGATGTTGACCCACCGGGCCAAGGAGGCTGCAGTGAAAAAAGCCCTGGAGGAGATCGCTCATCTCGACATCGTCAGAGATCAACCCGTGCTGATCCGCATCGAGGACGAAAACGGGGGCGACTGACCGTTCCCCCGACCCTCAACACAACCACCGTATCGCTCTGAAAAAAAGAGGTGCGCCATGTACATTGTCTGCTCAGATCTGGAAGGCGTCTTTGTTCCCGAGATTTGGATCAACGTCGCCGAAAAAACAGGTATCGAGGAGCTTCGACTGACGACACGGGACATATCGGATTATAATGTTCTCATGCAGAAGCGGTTGTCCATCCTGAAACAGCACGGTCTGAAGCTCAAAGACATCACGGATGTCATCGCCACCATGCGACCGCTTGACGGTGCCCTTGATTTTCTCGACTGGTTAAGGGCGAGAGTATCGGTCATCGTGGTATCGGACACCTTCATCCAGTTTGCAGGACCCCTCATTGCCCAACTCGGCTGGCCGACCTTATTTTGCAACACCCTGGTCATCTCTCCGGACGGCAACGTCTCAGACTATCGCCTTCGGCAGCCGGACGGCAAGCGCAGATCGGTCGAGGCGCTGAAAAGCCTTAACTACAAAGTCATCGCCATGGGGGACTCCTACAACGACATCACCATGCTCAAGACCGCCGATCACGGGATCCTTTTCAGACCGCCGGCCAACGTGGTCGACGAGTTCCCCGAATTTCCCGTTACGACCCGGTACGACGAACTGAAACCCATCTATGAAAAAATTCTGGCCACGGAAGGCTGACGCCATGCCGACACACGCGACGCACTATCGGGTGATCTACGGCGACACAGACCAGATGGGAGTGGTCTATTATGCCAACTATCTGCGTTTTTTCGAGATGGGGAGAGCTGCCATGTTCCGATACCTGGGCGTTTCCTACCGGGAGATCGAAACCAGGGGGTATGTTTTGCCGGTCTCGGAGGCCTTCTGCAAATATCATGCATCGGCCCGTTACGATGACGTGATCCTTATTGAAACGGCTTTAGATCCGGGCATCCTAAGTGGCGTGAAATTCAACTATACCATCCAAAGAGAGGCGGACGGGGTATCCCTGGCGACAGGTCACACCCGCCATGCATGCATGACTACCGAAGGACGGGTGGTTCGTCCGCCCCAATTCCTCAGGAACCTCATCGCCCGAAAGGACGGGGACTTCAAATGACGGCGCCCATGGACATTTCGGATTTTCCAAACTGCCGAATTCTGGTGGTTGGCGATCTCATGATCGATGAGTATGTCTGGGGAAGTGTCGATCGCATCTCCCCGGAGGCGCCGGTTCAAATCGTTGCCGTTGACCGGGAGGAGTACACGCTGGGAGGAGCCGGCAACGTCGTCAACAACCTGGCGGCGCTGGGGGCACAGGTCTCTGTTGGGGGCGTCATTGGCACCCTTGCCGACGGGGATCGACTCATGGCTATGTTTACGGCGCTGGGCATCGATGCATCAGGAGTCGTGCGTGACCCCGTGCGCCCCACCACCCGGAAAACCCGCATCATCGCCGCCAACCAACATGTTCTTCGTATTGACCGGGAGACCCGCAGCAGCTTACCGGAGAACGCCTGTCGGGCCCTGGAGACGCTCATCCGTCGAAAGCTGCCGGAATCGGATGTGATGCTGATCTCAGATTACGGCAAGGGCGTCGTCACGCCCTCCCTGGTCCAGACCACCGTTCAAATCGCTGATGCCTGCGGCAAGATCGTTATTGCCGATCCCAAGGGTGTTGATTTTTCAAAATATGCCGGTCTGACACTAATAACCCCGAATCAGAAGGAAGCGGCCCTCGCATCGGGCGTCGATATCGCAGACGACGCCGGCCTTTCGCAAGCAGCTCATCGGCTTCTGAATACCTCGGGCGTCAGACATCTTCTGGTCACGCGAGGGAAGGATGGTATGGTGCTCTTCGAGGAGGGAAAAGAACCTTATGCCATTCCAGCCGAAGCCCGCCAAGTCTATGATGTCTCGGGCGCCGGCGACACGGTCATCGCCGTGTTCGGTTTGGCCGTGGCTGCAGGACGATCCTTCCGGGAAGCCGCCATGATGGCCAATACGGCGGCAGGCCTCGTTGTGGGAAAAGTGGGGACCGCCACCATAACCCCTGCCGAACTGTCAACTGCATTGCGTCATGACGTCATCTCTCGGAAGCACAAATCCTTGGCCGAACTGTCCAAAATCGTTTCGGAACGCCGACGAGAAGGCAGCAGAATCGTTCTCACCAACGGATGCTTCGACCTTCTCCATGCCGGCCATATTCAGCTTTTCTCGGCCTCCAAAAAGATGGGGGACGTGTTGGTTGTCGCCATCGATGACGACACCTCCGTCCGCCGCTTGAAAGGAAATGGGCGGCCGATCATTTGCGCCCGGGAACGGGTCCGGATCTTGAGCGCTCTGGACAGCATCGACTACATTGTGGTATTTTCGAGCGAGATGCTCCCCCAACTGATTGAAACCCTCCGTCCGGACGTTCTGACTAAAGGCAACAATTACACCGCCGATACCATCCTCGGGCACGAACAGGTAGTACGAATGGGCGGGCGAGTGGCCTTGGTGGAGATGATGGAAAACGTCTCCTCTTCGAAGATCATCCAGAACATTCGGACCGCCCCGGCAGGATAACTAAGCCGGTGGAGAAACCCCGCATCATGTTTATCGACGAAAAAGACAACACCATTGCATTCAAGGTTTTTGTACAACCCAGATCCTCCCGAAATATGATTGTCGGGTCTCACGGGGACGCTCTGAAGGTCAAATTAACCGCCCCGCCTGTAGGGAACGCGGCAAACCGTATGTGCATCTCGTTTTTCTCGAAAATTCTCGGGGTAGCGAAATCTTACATGGAGATTCAGACCGGACACACCGGCCGGACCAAAGTTCTTCGAGTTTTTCTTGGAGAAGGGGGCGATGGGTGCAGAGAACGAATGCGTATCCGGGAACTCTTGGAAAAAATGGCAGTTCAATAAAAAATAATTCTTGACTTTATTCGCCGATGATATTAATTTCGGGAATTGGTGATGCGGGGTGGAGCAGCCAGGTAGCTCGTCGGGCTCATAACCCGAAGGTCACAGGTTCGAATCCTGTCCCCGCTACCACGTTTTAAACAAGCAGTGAGATATTGATTCAGATCGACGCATTATAAGGTCCAATTTTAATTGCGGTTAAAATACGGGTTGCCTTTGACGTTGACGCCATGAAAACTTTGACCCTATCCACTTTTTTACGACATCCATTACCCCATTTAACCCCCCTGTCTCTATCAACCATCCCTTCTTCATAAGGTGCATAACATTCACGACGTGATGGAGAGCGAATGATACACCCACCGATGTAATTGCGGGTTACGTCCGTCCGGGCACAGTGCCGGCATGCCTATCCAGAACCGTAAAGGCCTATCCTCGACAGGGAGATATTTTGGGTCGTTTACCGCTCTGAATATACATGCATTGAGGTGTAATCGCTTGACGTTCGGATTGCCCAGGCAGTCCGAGCCGTGGCAAAAACATATTGCTCTCGCCCGAAGCGTTCGGGATTCGGCGTTGCCGGGTCGAGAAGCATCGCTCAACAACATTATCTTAAGGATGGTGTTTCCTTGGAAAACAAAACAGTTTTATTTAAATTTTCAGGTTTCCCTCGCCATAAAAATAACGCCCCTGCAGTATCGTCCCTTTTCTCGGCCCTGCCCACATGGCTGAGCCGGGAAACGGCGGACCGGTTCGTCAAGGGTCTCATCATTGGACTGCTGGTGGCACTGTCGGTCGCCTATGGCTTTTTCTGGGGCGACTATTTGGAGATGCTGGAAATCTTCGTCTATCACCGGGAGACCTCGCTGTCCGTCAGCGTGGCCCAGATCTCCGTCTGGATTGCCCTGGCGGCGCTGGTATGGCGCGTCTATCTTGTCTACACTTACCGCCCCGTGGCAGCCTGCACGGATCAGGAACTGCCCGTCTGTTCGGTCATCGTGCCGGCGTACAACGAGGGCGCTCAGGTGCTCTATACCCTCCGCAGTGTGGCGGCCAGTGATTATCCCGTCGAGAAACTGCAGATCATTACCGTCGACGACGGCAGCAAGGACGACACCTGGCGCTGGATGAAGCAGGCCGAAAGAGAGCTGGGAGATCGGGTGGAATTGGTCCGCCTGACGCAAAACAGCGGAAAACGCCGTGCCCTTTTTGAAGGTTTTCAGCGCAGTCGGGGGGAGATCCTGGTGACCATCGACAGCGATTCCGAGGTGGATGCCTCGACCCTTCGCCACCTTGTCAGCCCCTTCATGCGTGACCCCATGGTGGGCGGCGTCGCCGGCAACGTCCGGGTGCTCAACACCGCCGCAGGCATCATTCCCAAGATGCTCGATGTCAGTTTCACCTTCAGTTTTGATTTCATCCGGGCCTCCCAGAGCCGGGTCAACACGGTGATGACCACCCCGGGAGCATTGTCCGCCTACCGGCGGAGCGTCGTCGGCCCCGTGCTCAACCAATGGCTCCACCAGACTTTTTTTGGACAACCCGCCAATATCGGAGAGGACCGCGCTTTGACCAACCTGATCCTCAAGAACGGCTACCATGTCCATTTTGCCAAAAATGCCGTGGTGTATACCGAGGTGCCCACCGCCTATACGGGGCTCGCCAAGATGTTTCTGCGATGGGCCCGGAGCAATGTCCGCGAGACGATCGTCATGGCAAGGTTTATCTTCAAACGGTTTCGCAGGACGCCGGCTCTCGGGGCCCGCATCAACCTGTTCCTTCATCTGCACCGGATGACCGTCGGTGAAATCCTCAAGATCTGGTCCCTCAGCATCATCGTCTTTTACCCGACGCTGTTCTTTCTCAACATGTTCACGGGCGCGATCCTATTCTCTATGATTCCCGGGCTGTTCTACCTTTCCCGGCACAAGGACAGCAATTTCCTGTGGGCCATCCCCTACAGTCTCTTCTGGCTCATCGGCCTGTCCTGGATCAGCCTCTATGCCTTGTTTACGCCCCATCGCACGGGATGGCTGACACGAGACCTGAAAAGCCGGGCGAATCCTTTGCTTGCAGCCGCATCTCATAAAGGCGAATAGGGCCTGCCGAACACATCCGCCGATGCCACTCGACAGGCGTGCGGGATTCAACCGCGTTCACCAAAAACCGATGTCGCTTTTCTCAGAAAAGCGACATCGGTACATCCGGGCTTCTCGTGGGCAGCCCTATTCAGGGCTTGCTGATCAGATCGGCTTATATTATCGGTAAACGGTCTTGCCCTGCATGGTTTGACCGGGATGGGATTGCTGTTGCGTATGAAAATCGTGTCTGTTGCAGGTGTTGACGGCCTCCCGAACGGGCATGCGGGTGGACGCGCATCCATCAGGTCCCGCAAAACGTGGTCCGGACCACTTCATGGGGCTCGGGCGGTGACCGATATTCGTTGAAACGCTCCTGCTCTTCGTATGGTTTTTCGAGGACTGCGTTCATTTCATGGAAAAGATCGAAGTCCCCCTCCAGCGCAGCGGCAATCACGCGTTCGATCATGTGATTTCTGGGAATGTAAAGCGGATTGACGCTGTTCATTCCTTCCCGGATTGCATCCGCATGCCGGCCCTGAGCCCGGATCCGTTTTTCCCAGTTTCTGTAAAAGGCCTGGAAGTCGTCCGTCTTTTCAAAAAAACCGGAATCGGAGTCGTTTTTGACCAGTTCCGCCAGATTCCGAAAACTGAGCGTATAATCCAGCGCATGCTTTTCCAGATAACCGAGCCATTGGTGCAGGAGACCCTGGTCTTCCGGCTTTTCGTCGTTCAAGATTCCGATTTTTTTAAGCATTTTCGAAGTCAGCCGCTGATTGAAAAGAGTGCCGAGGGATTCCAGTTCCGTGTTGTACGATTCTATCGTATCCTCCGTACCGCGATCGGCCAGATGGATCAGGCATGACCCCAGCCGGGAGAGGTTCCAGAGAGTGATTTGCACCTGGTTGGAATAGGAATAGCGGCCGAATCGATCGATCGAGCTGAAGACCCGATCGAATCGAAACTGATCCATGAAACCGCACGGCCCGAAGTCGATTGATTCTCCGGTGACGGACATGTTGTCCGTGTTCATCACCCCGTGAATGAAACCGAGCGCCATCCACCCGGTCACAAGTTCAACCTGCGCGCGACCCACTTTACGGAAAAAATGAAAATACGCATCTGCCTCGTCCTGAATCTCCGGATAATGCCTCTGAATCGCGTAGTCTGCCAACGTTTTTAAATTTTCCCGATCGTTTCGGGCGGCGAAATATTCGAAAGTTCCAATACGAATGTGACTGGCGGCCACTCGGGTCAATATCGCCCCGGGAAGCGCCTTTTCCCGGTAGACCGTCTCTCCTGTCCGGACTGCGGCCAGGGAACGGGTTGTTGGCAGTCCCAGATGGTGAAGGCCCTCGCTGACGATGTATTCCCGAAGGATCGGACCGAGCGGCGCCTTTCCGTCGCCTTGTCGCGAGAAAGGTGTCCGGCCGGAACCTTTGAGCTGGATATCGAAACGTTTTCCCGAAGGATCCAGAATCTCGCCCAGGAGCAAGGCGCGACCGTCTCCCAGCCTGGGGACAAATTGACCGAATTGGTGACCGGCATACACAAGGGCGATCGGTTCCGAACCGGGAAGCAGTTTCCGGCCTGCGAATATTTCCGCCAATTCCCTGTCCGTAAACTGTTCCGATTGAATACCCAGTCCACGCGCCAAATCCTCGTTCCATTTTATCAGAGCCGGTTCGGGTACCTTTGCCGGGGCCACCCGGGCATAAAATTGTTCCGGCAATCGGGAATATGTATTGTCGAAATTAAACATTTTTTTCTCCCCTAAAAAAATCCATATCAAACGGGTCGGCTGCAAGAAGAAGCTCGGAGACCGATACCGGGCAGACGCCGCGCTCGCAGCCTCCGAACCCGAACCCGGCCTTTGCTTTCCCGCTCCCTTTCTCTTCAATAGGGTAACTACCAACTTATGTCCGTGAGCGCGGAAGTCAAATCGAGAACCATATCGCTGAAAAAAATACGATTGAGATACAATAACGTTTGTTTTAAGATACCCCCCGTTCTTCCTGTTCCCGAGTTCCGCGTCGGGAATCGGGGTAAATATCATGTTCCGACGCTGAAGGGTTCGAAGAGGATGTTTTCAGCACCGGCATCTCCGATCGTCGATTTCGGGAATGTGGATCGGTAGTCCCCAATTTTCGGGAAATCTTCGCAAGCTTTCGCGCAAAGACGGAGGCCATATTATGACGTTGTTCGTTCATGCCGCGGATATTCACCTGGATTCACCCTTGAAGGGTCTTTACCAGGACGAATCCGCGCCGGACCCCGAAGAAATCCGGGGCGCCGCCCGGGCGGCCTTCGACAAACTCGTGGACCTGGTCCTGTCCGAGGGCGCGCCCCTGCTAATTATCGCCGGAGACCTGTACGACGGTGACTGGAAGGATTTCAGCACGGGCTTGTATTTCGCGAGCCGGATGCGCAAGCTGGCCGAAGAAGGCGTCCGCGTGGCAGTGGTACGGGGAAATCACGACGCGGAAAACAAGATGACCAAATCCCTGGTCATGCCGGAGAATGTCAGGATTTTCCCGTCCCGAAAGCCGGAAACCTGGATTCTGGAGCATCTGAACATGGCCCTGCACGGCCAGAGCTATCCCCGGCGGGACGTCACCGAAAACCTGGCTCTCGACTATCCGGAACCGGTGCCGGGCATGCTCAACATCGGTATCCTGCACTGCCTGATTTCGGGCGCGGAAGGACATCTTCCCTACGCTCCCTGTACGTCCGACCAATTGGCCGCCAAAGGCTACGATTATTGGGCCCTCGGCCATGTTCACGAACCCGCGGTGGTCAGGAAAACGCCTCTCATCGTCTATCCCGGCTGCATCCAGGGACGCCATATCCGGGAAACGGGCGACAAGGGATGTGCACTGGTGGAACGGGAAGAAGACGGTTTGAGCGTGGAATTCGTTCCCCTGGACGTGCTGCGCTGGATGGCGCTGGAAACGGACGCCAGCGGCGCCGACAGCGTCGACCGCGTCGTCTCGATTTTCGGTGATGTGTTCGAGGAACGGATCGCGAACCTGGACGGCCGCGTTTGTTGCGTTCGCGTGAGGATCACCGGATGTTGCCCGGTTCACGGCCGTCTTCTGGCGGACCCCGATACCGTCGTCGCCAATATCAAAGCCATGGCTGCGGAAGTGTCGGGGGGCAGGGCCTGGATCGAAAAGGTGGAAATCAGGACCGCCCCGGAGATCGACCTCGCGCAGCTGGCCGAAAGCGACACGCCCCAGGGGGAATTGCTCCGGTATATGGACGAGATTGAATCCTGCGAAAATCCGTTCGAGCTTTTAAACGCGGATTTTTCATCGCTCAAGGCCAAGTTGGCAGGGACGGACGTCTCGGTGCCCGAGGACGACGCTGCGCAACTGCTTCGGGACGCCAGGGATATTTTGCTGACCATGCTGGCGGATATGGAAAGCCGGGAGGAACGATCATGAAAATCGAGGCGCTCAAGCTGATCGCATTCGGACCGTTTACAGACAGGATACTCGACTTTTCGGGCGAACGGTTCGGTCTGCAAGTTTTGTTCGGCCCCAACGAGGCCGGAAAAACCACGGCTCTGCGCGCCCTCACGGGACTGCTCTACGGGTTTGGCCATATCGTCGGAGACGCCTGGAAGCACCAGCCCAGGGATTTGGCTGTCGGTGGCGTGTTTGTACTCTCCGATGGCCGCACCCTCAATCTGACACGTTTCAAAAGGCGGAAAAACGACCTGATCGACGACGATACCGGAGAGCCGGTCGGCCAGGCGCTCCTGGACGAGCATTTGGGCCGGATGGGCCGTGAGGCATTCACGCATGCGTTTGGCGTTTCCCACGAATCGCTCCGCCTGGGCGTGGAGAGCGTCCTGGCCGCCGGCGGCGATCTGGGGCACGCGTTGTTTGCGGCCACCTCGGGCCTGAACACCTTGAAACTGGCGATGGCCCGCCTGGACGAAAAAATGGCCGAGCTGTTCACTCCCAGGTCCAGAAAGGCGCTCTTGACCACGGGGATTGCTGAAATCAAAAGATTGCGGAAAGAGCAGAAGGACGCCTCCTCCAGCCACATCCAATGGCTCAAAATGAAAAAGCAGGTAGACAGGCTGCAACAATCGGAAAAAACCAACGAAATCGAGTTGGAGGAACTTTCAGCGCGAATCGGCTCGTTGTCCAGGCATCGCGATGCCGTAAAGCACGTCGCCGCCCGCGCGAGACTGGAAAAGGAATTGGATAGGATCGGGCCGGCACCGCGTCTTCGGGAGAATTTTCGCCAGGAAAGGGTTGAGACGCGGATGGGGGTCGAGCAGGCCGCGCAGACGGAAAAGCATCTCAAGCGGGATTTGGGGGAGATCGACAAAAGGCTGGAGAACCTCTCTGTGGACGAACGGATCGTCAATGACGGTAAGCGCGTCGAGGCGCTTGCGGGTGAGGCAAACGTGCACGCCAAGGCCAGGGCCGACGCCAAATCGTTGCGGGCGAGAATCCATCAGCAGCAGGATTCGGCCAAAGACGCCCTGGAGCGTCTCCGGCCCGGATTGACGTCCGAGGACGCGGAAAAATTGCGCCTGTCCAGACCGGAGCAGTCGAGAATCCAGAGACTGGCTTCGGCGGGGGTCAAGCTGGAAGAGTCTCGAATTTCAGCGGAAAAAGCTCTCAAGTCGGCTGCCGCCAACCTGGAGAAATTGCAAGGTCGATTGGATGCCTTTGAAAAGCCCGAACGGCCCGAAAGCGCCGAAATTCTGGAAGACGCCGTTTTCCGGGCATCCGAGTTAGGCAAGATCGAAGCTCAGCTGGAAAAGTTCGAAAATGAAACCCTGCTGCTTCGCGGCCGAATCGACGCCGATTTGGCCGCGCTGGGTTTATGGAAGGGAGAGCTTTCCGTACTGGAGCGACTGGCGATACCCACGGACGAAACCATGCGAGAATACGGCAAGCGAATCGAGAATGTCGAACGCAAGTTGGACGACGTGCGAAGGGAACTGAAAAAAGAAGAAAAGAAACGTGCGGATAGCCAAAGGCGGTTCGACAGAATGACCCGATCCCGGGAATTGCCCTCCCTGAAAGACTTGCATACACACCGGACGTTGAGGGACAAGGGCTGGCTTTCGATCCGGGCCGCCTGGCTGCACGGCGAGGAACCCGATCCCGAATTCATGGAAGCCTTCGCGTCGGACGGCCATTTGGCCGATCTGTACGAGAAAAGCGTGGAGCGGGCCGACAGGACGTCGGATATTTTGCGCCAAGAGGCCGAGGCGGTGGCGCAGGCCGACAATCTGAGGGAAGAGATTCGGGAAATAGACGTCGAATTGTTAGCCGGAAAAATCAGGCGAGATGATCTTCGAGGGAAACGGGACAAGCTTTGGGACCAATGGCGCAAATTGTGGTCCCCGATCGGCGTCGATCCTCTTCCCCCTGCGGAAATGCTGGAATGGTCCGGCAGGACAAAGGAGTTGAAGCGGAAAGCCGAGGCCTTTCGAAAAAACGAAGCCGAGGCCGGGGTCGTGCGGAAAAGTATGGCGGCGGCAGCGTCTGAACTGATGTCCGCACTTTTGGCCGCAAACGCGAAAGCACCGGAAAACGCGGGCTTTTCCACCCTGTTGTCTCTGGCACGACGGGCGCTGGCCAAATTGGAAAAAGCCGACAGGGATCGCCGGAACCTCGAGGGCAGCATATCCGCCTTGCAGGCGGAGATCGACGGTCACCGGGAGCGGTCGGCGGAAATCGAACTGGAAATCGGCCGGTGGAAGGAACAATGGGCCGCAGTCGTATTGAGGCTCGGGCTCGAAGCCGACGCCGGCCACGAGGACGTGCTGGAATTCGTTTTGGCCCTGGAAGACGTTTTCCGAATCCTGGAAAAGGCGAAGGATTACCAGGTGCGGCACGACGCCATCAGCAGTGATTATGAGAAGTACAGGGCGAAAGTGAGGGAGGCCGCCGACGAGTTGGCGCCCGAATTGTCCGCTCCGGATCCAGAGACGGTTGCCCTCAAGCTGAACGCTCGTCTGAAAAAGGAGCAGGAACGGCTGAAAGAACGCAAAACGCTGGAACTGGACAAACGCAAAAAAGCCGCTGAACTTGCCAAAATACAGGAAAACAAGGCTGCTCTGGAGGAAAGAATGCGACTCCTTTGCCTGGAGGGCAAAACGGACGATCCGGAAGCTTTGCCCGAAGTGGAAAAGCGGTCTGCCGACAGAATCCGGGTCGAACGCGATCTGGCCAAAGTGGACGAAAGATTGGAAGAGCTTTCGGTGGGCGAGGATCTGGATGCTTTCGCAGAGCGTGTGAAATCCTGCGACCCTGACGAATTGTCGGCCGGAATCGAGGTCTTGGTGTCAAAAAGGAAGCAACTGGAACAGGAGCGAAAGCGGATCGTGGCGGAACTGGCTTTAGCGGGGAAGGAACTGAACGCCATAGGCGAAGAGTCGGACGCGTCGATGATCGCCGTGAAAGCCGAAGGGCAGATCGCCAAAACCCAGGCGGACGTGGAGCGATACGTGAAATTGCGACTGGGGTCGGCGATTTTGGCCAAAGCCATGGAACGCTATCGCCAAACCCATCAGAGTCCCGTCCTGGAAGCGGCCGGCGGCTATTTCAAAACCATCACCCGAAATGCCTTCGAGGGTCTGCGCGCCGATTACGATGAAAAGGGAAACCCGGTGATCAAAGCCGTCCGGCCCGACGGCGCATTGCTGGAAATCGCCGAGTTGAGCGACGGCAGCCGAGACCAATTGTTTCTCGCCCTGCGGTTCGGAGGATTGTTCAATTACGTGAAAAACAACGGGCCCATGCCGTTGGTGGTGGACGACGTCCTGGTCCATTTCGACGACGAGCGCTCCGCCGCCGCCCTGCAAGCCATGGCCGACCTGGCCCGGAACACCCAGATCGTCTTTTTCACCCACCACCGGCACCTGATCGACGTGATGAAAAAAGCCTTGCCCGACAGCCCGCCGAACGTTCAATATCTTTAGCCGACAGCGATTTATCCCCATGGCCACACCATGATCATATTGATTCCTTAAGCCTATGGGGTCTTCTTGCTTGCAAACGGGGGATTTATGGGTCAGTCATTTGAATCCGTTTCCTCGAGCTTTTGTGAAGTGCTTGTCCCTGGAAGAAATTCTTTGAAAACTTCCCCGTATATATCCCAGATCGTCACAAACAGTGCGGCGATGATCGGACCGATGATAAAACCGATCAGGCCGAACAGGGCGATGCCCCCGAGTGTCCCGAAAAAAATCATCAGATCGTGCATCTGGGTATCTTTGCCGACCAACCGTGGGCGCAGCACATTATCGAGGCTGCCGACGATCAATCCGCAAAAAAGGATTAATCCGATCGCCTTGAGATAGCTGCCGCCGGCCGCCAGAATGATTGCCGCCGGCACCCAGATCAGGGCGGAACCGAGGGCGGGAATGATGGACAGGGCCGCCATGACCGTTCCCCAGAAAACCGCAGCCTCGATGCCCGCTACGGCGAAAGCGACCCCTGCCAGGCCGCCCTGCAACACACCGATCAGTGCCGTTCCCTTCAACGTTGCCCGGGTCACCGATGTGAATCTATCCAGCAGGCGTTGTTCATCCCTGTCCTCCAGCGGCAGATACAACAAAATACGATCCAGAAGGACTTTTCCGTCTATCAGAAAAAAATAGCTGACATACAGAAAAACAAAGAACATGAAGATGAAATTGACCGTGCCGACAGCCCCTGCGGAGAGGCTGTTGACAAGGAATACACTGATCCTGCTGGCTAATTCGCCGGCCTTGCTGATGATCTGGTCGCGATAGGGAAGTATCTCTTCATAAAAGGGAATGCGTTGCAGGTACTCGGAAAAGGCAGCCGGTTGTTCAATCTGCCGCTGCACCCAGGGCGTGATCGATTGCCCCACCTTTATGGCTTGGGCGGTTACAATGCTGACCAGCCCTGAAACCGGCACTAAAATGATTATAACGAACAACAGCAGTGTAGTCAGAGAAGCCGCTCTTCGTCGGCCGCCGAAAAGTTGAATAATCTTACGGTAGCCCGGCTGTGCCATTGCGGAAAAGATGCCGGCCAGCAAAAGCGCCATCAGGAAATTGCGTATCATGCTGATGAAAAGCGCGGAAATCAGTGCGATCAGGATCATCAGGACTATATTGCTGACAGTGCGACGTTGCATTTTCGGCTCTCAATAGAGGTTAGCTTCAATTTCGTCAGGCAATCGGCACCGGTTGTCCCGACGCTGTCAGATCTTTAGTCTGAAATGATTTATAATCGGCTTTCAAGAAACTATCAAATCCTTTGTAATCCCAAGGCCAAGACTTCCAGTAGATTGGTGCGCAGGTCCTGAATCCACAATTCGTCGGAGACCGCTGGATGCGCGCATTCGGCCATCTGCTCCTGGGTCAGCCAGACCGTAAATGTGATATCTGGATTCCTGCAGCCCGCTCGGACGCCGTCAATGATGACAATGTTCACCAGATGGACGCACGGCTCGTGGTGGAGGGTGCAAACATTCCGTTGAGCAGAGGTGCGGAAAAATATTTCTATGACAGGAATGTGATATATATTCAAAATTTTATCCCCAATGCTGGCGAAGTACCATGCGCCGCCATGGAATATAAGGGCATGGGTGAACGGCGAAAAAATCAAACCCCAGCCTGAAGAAAATACTATTGACAAAGACATCTAATAAATACATAAATAGCTGCTTATATGTTTGTGGTAATGCAGTTGAGTTTCATATCACGTGCCAACATGCTGTTTTCACTGATGAACAGAATGCAAAACAAGTCGTCCAATGACGATGTGGGCCGGGACCTGGCAGTAGGCAGCGGCGGATCCGCGGCAAGATGCGAGTTGACGAATGATTATCTCCAAAGCGTCGCCTTTCTGGCCAAAAGTCTGTCGGACGGAAACCGACTGAGGATACTGGTCCTCATCAGCAACGGCAGGAAATCGGTATCCGCAATCGTCGAGGCGCTTGAATTGTCTCAACCGCTGGTGTCGCATCACCTGAAAGAGTTGAAGCGCTCCTTGATGGTCAAGGTAGAGCGAGAGGGCCCCTTCGTCTATTACGAATTAGCGGATTCAAGGATCCTGAATGTACTGCAAATCCTGAGCGATGTGGCAACGGACCTTTTGTCCGGCAGAAAACTGTTTTGAAGGAAAAAGGGGGTGGATCGGCCGTATGGACAAATTTTTTGAAATCATTTCCTACATGGCGCCTGAAGAGGCTCTGTCGGAAATCACCAAGGTCCTGGGAAGGCTGTTACAGGACCTGGATAATGACGCACGCGAACGGTTTTTGATGTCGCTTATCGGGCAATCCGAAGGCGACAAGATTTCAGGCATGGTGCATTTGTGACTGGCCGAATGCATGGGCGAAGGTGTCGACCCAACGCAGATGTGCCAAAGCCTGGTGGATAAAGTCGCGCGGTCCGAACAGCTTTTGGCGATTGCCGATCCCGACGTGCTGGTGCTTTTCGAAGACTGGCTGGAGGAGCTGGAGTCGGAAGCGCGAACGCTGATCCAAACGCACGGCCCATTGGATGAAAAGTCACTGGCCGACCAGCTGGGTTTGTCCCGCAGAGGGGCCACGTTTCTGCTTTCAAAGCTGGAAAGAAAGAGAAGCCGATTCAGTTGAAAATGAGCAAGTTTGACCCAATATCCATAAATAGGTTGGCGAACTTTCACTGTTTACTCAAATGGATTTAAGGAGGAAGTTTAAATGGTTGAGTTGATCGTATTTCACAGCGGCAACCCCGGTTGAGTCTCATGCAGAAAGGCTATAGGCGTAGCCAACGACATGAAGGACAAATTCGGTGAAAAACTGGACGTGAAAATATACACGATGGATTCGGAAGCGGCGAAACCATACGCTCTTGAATTCAAAGGATCGACCAATGTCCTTTTGGATAAGGAGTGGGTGCCTTTAAAGGTAGCGACAGACAAGAACCAGATGGAAACATTTCTATCTGGAAAAATTTAACGGAGGCCCGTCAAGTTGAGTTTGAAAAAGAGAACATCTGCATTCCTGGCGCTTGCGGCCGTGCTGATTACCGTCGTCTCCGTATGGTACATCCAGCGCCCTATCGCTCCCAAGCAGACCCATTGGGACGACGTGATCGCCGAGGCCAATGCCGGTGGTTACACCATTATCTCCACCGAAGAACTCGCCGACCGCTATCGCAAAGATCCTTCGGATCTGTTGCTGGTGGACACCCGCCAGGAGTGGGAATATCGCACCGGGCATATCGAGGGCGCGCTCAATTTTTCCATGGAACCTACATGGTGGTCGAGATGGCGAAAGGCCGGTGAACTGGAAAATTTTCTGGGGCCGGACAAGGATCGGATCCTGGTCTTCTACTGAGCGGGTTTGACATGAGTCCGCAGTGACTCGGCGGCCCGGGTGGCCGTATCGCTGGGTTACAAAAACGTCTACCGCGACCCCTACGGCTTCCCGAAATGGCAGGAGCAGGGGTTGCCCATCGCCAGCAGCCCCGCGGGGCCGGCGGAACCGATGCAGGCGGGCCTGAATCCATCAGGGGACCGCTCCCTGCAAGGGTGGACCATGCTCTGGACGCTGCTGGGCATTTTCGCCGGCGGACTGGCCCTGAACCTGACACCCTGTGTCTATCCCATGATCCCCATCACGGTTTCGTTTTTCGGTGGGCGGGCAGACCGGGACAAACCCAGCCAGATCAGACTGGTTTTCCATGGCATCTGCTATTTGATGGGGCTTGCCCTGACCAATTCGACGCTGGGCGTTGTGGCCGCGCTCACCGGCGGATTGATGGGGGCCATGCTGCAAAACCCCATCGTCCTGGCCATGGTGGCCGGCGTCCTGGTCCTGTTCGCCACCAGTCTTTTCGGGCTCTGGGAGCTGCGCATGCCGGGGTTTCTCACCCAGGCCGCAGGCAAATCCTATTCCGGGTACTTTGGCAGCCTGTTCATGGGCCTCACGTTAGGGGTCGTGGCCGCGCCCTGCATCGGCCCCTTCGTCCTGGGTCTGCTCACCTGGGTGGCCGGCATGGGCAACCCATGGCTCGGTTTCCTGATTTTCTTTATTCTCAGCCTGGGTCTGGGATTACCCCTTTTTGTGTTGGCGCTTTTTTCCGGCCAACTGCAACGGCTGCCGAAGGCCGGGGGCTGGATGATTTGGGTGCGCAAGCTGATGGGCTGGGTCCTGGTGGGCATGGCCGCCTATTTTATCCGGCCGGTTTTGCCCGAGACCCTGAAAATAGTGTTACCTGTCGCCGTGGCCCTGGCCGCGGGATTGCACTTGGGATGGCTGGATAGAAGCCAGGCTTCTTCTAAGGCTTTTCCCTGGCTGAAAGCCATCGTGGGCACCCTATGTTTGGTCCTGGCGGCCATGTGGATCACCGCCTGGGCCATGCGCGGGCCGGGAATCGATTGGCGTGCCTATTCGGAGCAGACGCTGAGACAGGCGACCGAACAGGGCAAACCGGTCATCATCGATTTTTACGCAGATTGGTGCACACCCTGCCGGGAACTGGAGAAGGTGACGTTCCACCATGCCGACGTGGTCCGACAGGCCCAGCAGGAATTCGTTATGATCAAAGTCGATGTAACCAAGGGCGGTGATCCGCTCCACGAAAAATTGTTGGCCCAATACGGCGTCAAGGGCGTGCCCACGGTTGTTTTTCTAAATGGACGAGGCGAGGAACGCACCGAATTGCGTCTGGTGGATTTTCTGCCGCCCGGACCCTTTTTAAATCGCATGGCTGATTTGAAGAAGTCTCTTCCTACCAAGTGAACACCACAACCCTGAAGGAGAAGAACATGCTCAACGTCCGTTTTTTTCTCAATGAGCCCAACGGCAAGCCTTGAAAGCATTTCAAACAGATGATGCCCAGGTTGGGCGAAAAATACGCTATCGATATCGAGGTCATCTCAAAGCCCAAGGCCGAGTACCAGACCGACGAATACTTTGAACTCGACCTGCCCATCGCGCCGGCGGTCATGGTGGGAGATGAAATCGTCGTGGAAGGGGCTGACGTGTCCGATCACGAGGTGGCGGCCTGCATCTGTCGCCACCTGGGACTGCCCGAACCCGAGCCGCCGATAAAAGGAATCCTGAACCGCCTTTTCAAGCGCTGAAAGGCGAACAGCACTCAGCAGTGAATATGAGCCGTCATCATGCAGAAAAATCAAAAAACAGCACTGGTGAAAGTATCCCTCCTGATCCTGTTCATCGGCGTGTCGATCTATCTGGTCCGGTTTTCACCGGTCAGAGACTATTTCACGACCAGACAACTGGGGCTGATCCTGGAGGCGGCAGGTTTCTGGGCGCCCTTGCTGTTCGTGTTCATCTACGCCGCCGGCGTCTGCCTGTTCATCCCCGGCACGCTTCTGACGGCCCTGGGCGCCGCTATCTTCGGCCCTTATTGGGGTTTTGTATATGTTTGGATAGCGGCCATGATAGGCGCGAGCCTCGCCTTTCTGATCGGGCGTTACCTGGGCCGGGATTTTGCCGCCTCCCTCATCGGAGACCGGCTGAAGCGCTTCGACGACGCCATTGAACGCAATGGCTTTGCCACGGTCCTCTACCTTCGGCTGGTGTATTTCCCCTTTACGCCCATGAACTTCGGCATGGGGCTGACCAAGGTGCGCTTTTGGGACTACGTTGCAGGGACAGGACTTGGGATCATGGTGGGCACGTTCATTTTCACGTTCTTCATCGGAACGATCAAGGATGTCTGGGCCGGCGGTCGATGGGCGGAATTGTTGAGCTGGAAGGTCTTTCTTTCCATCGCTCTTTTCATTTTCTCGTTTTTCATCCCGAAACTCCTGAAAATGGCAAAGGGGCCCGGCACGACCACAACAATTTAATCGATTACCCACAACGGTCTCCGTTCTCGCGGTTGTACCCGCTGCCTGATGATCAACTTGCCGCCGGGCCCTCTAGTCCGGCTTCCGGTTGATACCCACCGGAGGATGACGTTTGATGTCGGCGCAGGGGCTTTGGGGAACCGGGCTGCTGGATAGAGGGCATCACCGTTCTCTTTCTCCCTCAGTTAACCGAATACTAACAATACCAAGAGAGTGATGAAGACCTCGGAGATCTAAAACGAAAGACCTGGGAGACCCGCGGCAACCTGTTTGTCGACCGGATCGCCTGCGGCTGGTTGATCTGTCGGTTCGTAGACGAGTCGGCGGTGTTCAAATATGTACCGGGATCACAGCACGCCCCGAAGTCCAACGAGATCCGTTTCGACATGTTCGATGGGGAATACACTCACGAAGGAGATCGCTGCACTTTCGAGGTCATGATCCAACGGCTGCAGATCCAAGACCATGCCTTGGGGCCATTGTCACAAGTGGTGCATGACATTATCTGAAAGACGAAAAATTTGGTCGCAGCGAAACCGACGGATTTAATGCCCTTCTGACCGGACTGGTGGCCGCACATCCGGATGATAATCAGCGGATGAACGAAGGGCTTCGCTTATTCGACAACTTGTATGCTTATTATCATCGGCAAAATCGGAATTATCGGCACCGTCGGATTTGCGATCTTCGGCCGCGATGTACCGTTGACCAATTCAGGAGAAAGCAATCGATGAAACCAGAAACGACAACGGCCACATTCAAAGAAGCCCTCAAATTCTGGGCCAAACTGGGCTTCATTAGTTTCGGCGGTCCGGTCGGCCAGATCGCCATCATGCACCAGGAGGTGGTGGAGAAACAAAAATGGATCCGTGAAAACCAGTTTTTACGAGCGCTCAACTTCTGCATGCTGCTGCCCGGACCCGAGGCCCAGCAACTGGCCACCTACATCGGCTGGCGGCTGCACGGCACCTGGGGCGGTATCGCCGCCGGCGCCCTGTTCGTAATTCCCTCCATTTTCGTGATGCTGCTGCTCAGCTACCTGGCCGTGGCTTACATCGACATCCCGGCCGTTGCGGCCGCATTCTACGGCATCCAGCCGGTGGTGGTCGCCGTTGTCGTCGAAGCGGTGCTGCGCATCGGCAAAAAAGCGCTGAAACACAAAGTTTTGTATGGATTTGCCGCCTTAGCCTTTGTGGCGATTTTCGTTTTCAAGGTCCCATTCCCTTATATCGTGGCTGCGGCCGCGCTCGGCGGTCTGGTCATGCGGCGACCAATGCCCGAGATTTTTTGCAAAGGTCAGTTCGATCCGCAAAGTCGCGAGTGCCGGATCGAGGCTGAACCCACCGCGGTGCATCACAACGCCCGTCCGTCCATCGGTCACGTGGCAAGGGTCTTCGCCGTCTGCTTGGCATTATGGGTGATCCCAATGGGGTCCACATGGATGTGGCGCGGTGGCGGCGATAGCCTGACCCAAATCAGCCTGTTTTTCACCAAGGCCGCCTTTGTCACCTTCGGTGGCGCTTACGCCGTGCTCAGCTATATCACTGATGTGGCCGTGTCCAGCGGATGGCTCTCCACCCAGCAGATGTTGATCGGTTTAGGGCTGGCCGAGTCCACCCCCGGCCCGCTGATCATGGTGACCCAATACGCCGGTTTCCTGGCGGCCTGGAATCTGCCCGGAAAACTCAACCCATTGACGGCTGGCATTCTCGGAGCACTGTTGACCACCTACGTCACCTTTCTACCCTGCTTTTTCTTCATCTTCGCCGGCGCGCCGTTCATCGAAGCCATGGCCGGCAATCAGCGGCTTCAGGCGGCGTTGACCGGCGTCACCGCCGCCGTGGTCGGTGTTGTGCTCAATCTGGCGGTCTGGTTCGGACACAAGGTGATGTTGCCCAACGGCGAATTGGACATTTTTGCGGTGGTCTCCGCGGTCGTATCCCTGACGCTGCTGCAGAAATTTCACTTCCCCATCCACTATCTGGTGCCCATCGGGGCCGCGGCGGGAGTGTTCTGGAAACTTTTTATCTAAAAAACAAATAGGAGAGACACGACAGTGCCAACTACTTGTGCAAACCGCGGCGCAGTCGTGCCGAAATCGATGAGGCTCCTGGTTCGATTCAATCTGTGCTGCAGCCGGGAAGGATGCCGGCGTCGGAAGTTGCCGCCCGCCACCCGTTTCGACGGCCCTCGGGTTTATTGGGGCTGTGCCATCCTTATCTCTCAGCGCCAGGGCCGAGAGCACAACCAGGGCCACCAGATCCACGCGCAGGCGGCCGTGGACGGTTCGTCTGTGGAACCGCCGCCGGGTTGATGCCTTCAGGGATTGCCCCGGGGTTCATCCAAAGGGGAGGGATTGCGGTTGGAGTGCCGGCATCTCGGCCGGAAGCCGGGCCGAATCGTTGCGGGGCTTGTCCGATTCCGGTAATTCTGGTATATCCAGCATGCCCGGCGGGCCGAGCCCCGGCCCGGGCCGAAAACCGTTCACCGCAGGGGGCCGCCCGTTGGCGGCGGCTTGGGGGAGAGAACCATGTCCAAAAACGCCCGGGAGGTTTACGTTCGGCTTCAGCGCCATCTCGACTGTCAGCCGGTGGGGTTCCCGGCCACGCCTTCGGGGGCGGAACTCCGGATCCTCCAGCACATCTTCACGCCCGAGGAGGCCGAGATCGCGGCCTGCCTGAGCTGGCGGCCCGAGACCCTGGAGGCGATCTGGCCCCGGGCTCGCGGCCTCGCGGCCTCGCCTGCGGCCCTTGTCGCAGTGCTGGGGCGCATCCGGGAAAAAGGCGGCCTGGAATCGAGGGAAGAGGGGGGTAAGACCTTTTACTGCAACGCCCCTCTGGTCGTGGGCATGTACGAGATGCAGGTCGAGCGCCTCACACCCGAATTCCTAAAAGATTTCAACGCCTACACCCGGGACCGGCGGTTCGGGGTGGCATTTCTGGGCACCGAACTGCCCCAGATGCGCACCATCCCCATTGCCAAAAGCATTCAGCCGCGGCACCACGCGGCCCCCTTCGACACTGTCGCAGCTCTTGTCGAGGGGGCTTCCGCGCCTTTCGTGCTTCTGCCCTGTATCTGCCGGAGGAAGCGGGAGATGGAGGGGGCGCCCTGCCGGGTCACGGACGAGAAGGAAACCTGCCTCGCCATGGGCGATATCGCCCGTTCCCTCCTAAAGGGAGGCACCGGCCGCGAGATTTCGCGGCGGGAGACCATGGCCCTCCTCGAGCGGAACCAGCGGAAAGGACTCGTGCTCCAGCCGTCCAACACGGAGGAGGCGGAGTTCATCTGCTCCTGCTGCGGATGCTGTTGCGGGATCCTCGAGATCCACCAGAAACTCCCCCGGCCCCTCGACTACTGGGCGACCAACTTCCAGGCGGCGGTGGACCCAGGGTGCTGCACCGGTTGCGGGGTGTGCGAGGATCGCTGCCAGGTCGGGGCCGTGCGGGTTTTGCAAAACGGCGGGAAGGCGGTGGTGGACCCGGATCGGTGCATCGGATGCGGCGTCTGCGTGGCCGCCTGCCCGTCCGAAGCCCTCGATCTGAGGAAAAAGCCGGATCCGGTCCGGCCGCCCCGGACCCGGGAGGAACTCCACGAGCGGATCATGGCCCGGAAGAAGGGCCGCCTTGAAAAGCTGAAACTGACCGGCCGGCTGGTGGTGGACGCGATCCGCACTGGGAGGACCGAACTGCTCAGGCGCCTTTTCGAATGATCGCCACCGTGTTGCGGCAGCCCCCGATGGTGGGAAACAGCCCCTGTTCGCCCAGACCCTGGAGAAGAGCCCCCCATGCCGTTTGATGCAAGACCTTTTGATACAAGACCTTCGGATATGCCACTTCCGGCGATCCTCTACACCATCTTCCTCTGCGCTCTCTTCGGCGGCAACACCGTGGCCATCAAGATCAGCCTCTCGGGCATGGGGCCCTTCACGAATGCGGGCATCCGTTTCGCCGTGGCCAGCGGGGTCGTTGCCGTGTGGGCCATTGCCACCCGGCGATCCTTTCGGCTGAAACAGGGGCAGACCGGTCATATTCTGCTGGCCTCCCTGATTTTCACCGCACAGCTATCGCTGTTTTACCTGGGGATGGTCCGCACCAACGCCTCCCGGGGGGCGCTGATGTCGAACTTGGTGCCATTTTTTGTGCTGATCCTGGCCCACTTCGTCATTCCGGGCGACCGCTTCACCCTGCGGAAAGGTTTGGGGATTCTCCTGGGGTTCGGGGGCGTGGCATTCCTCTTCTCCGAACAGGAGGGAATTTCGGCGGATCTCCGCATGGGGGATCTCATCGTCTTGGGCGCGGTGATCCTCTGGTCCATCAACTCCGTCTATGTCAAGCGGATCATCCACCGGTTCGAGACCTTCCACCTGGTGCTCTATCCCATGCTCTTCGCCGTGCCGCTCTTCCTGCTGGCGGGGACCGTCGCGGACAAGCCCATGACCCTTCCGCCGGCCGGGGACGTGCTGGTCGCCATGGCTTACCAGGCCTTGGTCACCGCCGCTTACGGGTTTCTCGCTTGGAACGCCCTCCTCCGGAAATACGGGGCCGTGGCCATGCACTCCTTCATATTTGTCATGCCGCCGGTGGGTGTGGCCCTGGGCGCCTGGATGCTGGACGAGCCCGTCACCTACCGGATGCTGACCGCTCTTGCGATGATCACGGCGGGCATCCTGGTGGTCCACATACGACACGGAAGGAGAGGAGAGCGGACGGAGGGGAGGCCGGGGCCACGATCGTAGATTCCCTTTCATCCACTTGGCGGCGCGTTCCGGAAAGGCCCGGTTCATTCGGTAGATGACGGCCTGGGGCGTGTATGTGCTGACCACCACCGTCTTGTAGGCATCGACGACGTTTTCCGGTTTGACGTTCAGCTCGGAATGATACTGTCCGGCGAGGGAGCTGTGGATGGCGTCCGATAGCGACGATCGAGTTGGGGAAAACCGAAGGTGAAATGATCAGAGCAAAAGCAGCTTAAATGTGTTCTTCCCGAGAGGGCGACTGTACGGAAAGATTGTGACTTTTACAATTTAAATTCGACTTCAAGGAACTCTCAATTATGCATCAAGACACAAAAAATCAAGTACTTTTGGCTGAATACGCTGCTACACATGATGGCTACATTCATTTCGACAATTTTTCATGGCAAGTAGGGGCTGTTCTTATTGCTGGCACATTTATTTTCTTTGGGTTCTTGTTAGATAAAACGCTGGATAATCTTACTTTCTTCGTCGCATCAATGCTGGTTACGGTTTTGATGTCTCTTTGGTTTTTATATGGAAGCCACGACCGGCAAATAGTCCTTTGCAAACTTCATCGTATTCATGAAATAGAAAAGTCATTAGGTATGTTGCAAAACATTCGGTGGGTGAAGGAGGCTGGAGAACCTCCAATTAAATATAGAACATTTGGGATACATGGTCATAACTTAAATGCAGCAGTCTATTTAGTTGTTTTTCTTGGAATACCGGACATTTGGTTTGTTAAGATAGGGTTCAGTTGGTTAATGATTATCCCAATACTTTTTAATATATTATGCTTATTTTTTGTTAGTTATAATGAACGTCGCATTCGGTCATTGCTAAGTCTATAAGATCAACTATAAGGAAGCCTCGGTAGCCGCTTCCATGGCCCGCGGTATCGTCCAGCATCCGCCCGCCGTCCCGGTCGCCGAACAGGGCTTCAAATGCCGCCAGCCCCCACTCTTTTGCGCTGGCTTGGACCCTTTCGGCAATATCCGTGTCCGGGGAAAAGGGGTAGTACAGGAATTTCTCCAGGTAGCACCGCAGTTCCCGGCTTAGGCTGCTGTTGGGGCGGCCGGCAACCGGGAATGCGCCGGGTGGCGGGATCTCTTTCTATTGGGGTGCGGCTTTTCCGTCTTTCAGGCGAACCAACTGGAAGGTGTGGCTTTCAGGGACGTGGCGGATCTGGAGGGTGTTTCCCATTGGAATAACTCCGACGTGTCCTGTTATTTTTGATGTCTTTAGCAACACTAAATACTACAGCGGCGGCAGGCATGCGGTGGGATCGCCCAAGATGACCATGCTCTGACGGTCGAGGGCGGTGAGCTGGGTGCGAAGGGCGACGAGTTCGGCGCCTTCGATGCCCTGGGTGACCTGGCGCAGGGCCTGATTCCATTGAGACAGAAGTTCTCCCACGTGGCGGTAGCATTCCTCAAAGGCCAGTCCGACCGGTTCTGGGCGTTTTCGGTGCATCCGGTTATACACGGCGTTCTGTAGGGAGGCGGTCAGCACCTGGCCGGTTTCGGGCTGGCGCAGGGTCCAGTCGAAGGTCGGTTCGACCTGGCCGATGAAGGCCCGCAGGGGTTTTTCCGCACCGAGCAGCAGCTTGGGGAGGGGGGCGACCCGGGCGCCGAGGTCGGCGACGGCGGCGAGGGTCTCCGCCACCGGAGAGCCTGCCGCGACAAGCCCCTGATAACCGGATTGGGCGTCACTGCCGGCGGAGCAGCAGGCGTGGGCATACCAGACGGCCCCGTCGGGCTGCCACTCGCTGAGCAGTGCAGCGGGGTCGAGCAGGGCGTAATCATGATCCACCAGCCAGCCGAGCTGTTGGGCCATGAGGGTTGGGTTGTTGAGGGGGCCGGTCATCCCGTGGCTGGTGGTGACGATCAGGGCCGGATGACGGTCCTTGAGGGTTCGGGTCAGGGATTGGGCGGTGGCGTCGGCACCGGCCAGGGAGTGCAGCTTTTCGCCGATCTGGTTGTCTCCGGCCAGTTTTTTCGCAATGGGGGTTGCGATTGCCCCGCGCATCAGCCAGGTGATGTCGGGATGCCCGTGGTCCACCGCCCAGACGACCGGCTGTTCGGGGCGGGATGCAGCCCCCGCCCAGTTGTTCAGTAGCGCGTCGACGTAATGTTTGAGTCCTTCGCCCGTGAGGTCGAGGCGGCCGACGAAGGCGGCGGTGTTGAGGACGTAGTGCACGCTCCAGGGGACCTCCTCGGGCGTTCCGTAGATGAGCAGGTACCGGGGGAGGCACTGGTCGCCCGTGCCTCTCGGCGATCCGGTGATGGAAATGTCGCGGGGGGGATGGTCATTGTAGTACCGACGCAGAAATCGGTTGTTCAAGTCCTTGCGGCAGCGGAATACGGGTGCCTGGCTGCGGGCGGCGACCAGATGTCGGATGGGCTCCGGGGCATCGAGAGCCAGCGCCCGTTCTTTTTCAGGAATCGCCTCGTTCTCGGGGAGCACCAGCCCCCAACCCACCTTGTTGTCGAACCAGTCCCGCAGATCCACTGGCTCGGGAGCTGCAAGCAGTCGGGGAATCTCCGGAATTTTTCTCTTGACCGCCCAGGAAGCGGCTTGATGGGGATCGAGCGGTGCGCTGGGCTGTCCTTGGGGGCCGGTCCAGGCATTGATGGTCAGGGTCGTCGGCCAGTTCATATTGTTTCTCCGGTGGTGGAAAAATTGCCGTTGCGGTCCGGGCGCAGGTCGATGGGAAGATCCCCCAGAATGGCCAGCAATTGATCGCGGGCTGTCTCGGGTGTTTCTGGGGGCAGCGATTGCAGGGCCTTGGCGACCATTTCGGCGCGGGCCTTCATCTGGTCGAGGATCCTTGGATCGATCCCCCCGTCTGCCTTTTTCACCCGAAAGAGTTCCGGGCGCAGGTAGAGCACCGGCAGGGCCCACTGGCGGAAATTGCCGGGGTCGTTCCGGTATTTTTGACACAGGCCGGTGCGCGGGGGGCGCAAGGTTTCCGCCCACTCCACCTCCACGGTCTGACCGGATTGGATTGTTTTGAGCTGCTTCTGCAACCGGTCAAAAACCGCAGGATAGAAGCTGATGCAGAATTCATGGGCATCCCCCGCGTCGATCGGCTCCAGCGATCCCACGGCTGCGGGAATGCCCGAGGCAACCAGACTGTGGGCCATGGAATGAAGGTCGCTGGTCGGCCGCCCGCCCTCGCAGCAGTTGAGGGTAACCATCCAGACCCGCCCCATTCCGGGCATGCTGGCCAGGTCATCGACCTCGAGGCGGATGGAACCTGCCGCGTTCTGCTGCAGGTGGTCGAGGAGGGTGGCCAGCTCAAGCTCCGAAACGCCGTGGGCGGTGGAGCCGTGGCAGAAAAAGTGGACGATGTGGGGGGCGAAAGCCTCCAGAGTCTCCTCGATCTCCATGGTTCGATCCGGCAGCGGGTCGACCTGCACTCCGGTTAATCCCTGATTCATGATTTCATTTCGGATGGCATCGAGCAGCTGCTTCTCGCCCACGAAAACCTTTGCTTCGATCGGCAGACCATCCTTCCGCCCCTTGTTGACCGCCTTTCGCAGCGATTCCCACTCGGGCAGGCCGTCGATTCCCAGGGCGGCAATGAACGCCAGGATCCTCAGCGGCGGGCTGAACTCAGGTTCGATCCACTGCCGGTCGGTTACCGAATCGGCTATTCGGGCGATGGGCCAGCGACGGTCCAGGGCGAAAAACTGCCCGTGGTCGTCGCACAGGGTCTCCCAGCATATTCTTTCCGCATCGTTGACATCGACCTTGAAATACAGGGGACGCACCTGGCCGGGGGGCGCAAGCAGTGCCGTGTCCAGCGCGGAACGGATCGCCGGATGGGTTTTGAGCCGGGTAAAGATTTCTTGTCCGTAAGCCTTGACGGCATTGGGCTGGGACCAGGTGGGCATCTGTGCCGTATCGCAGTCAAAACGCTGGGGGACCAGGGCCCCGATGAAGTTGGCCGGGGCCTTGATCAGTCGGATGCTTGCCGCCGCGTCGAAACTCGGCTCAATGGCCACGATGGTTCGGTTGCTCATGGCTTGCCTCCCGATCGGGTGGTGTCGGCCACCTTGGCGATGACATCCTGAATCTGCTTCAGGGTCTGCCGCATCCCTTCAATGCTCTTTCCCGCCTTCGCGCCGGTTTCGCTCGACCGTTTCAGGAGGTCCAGGTTCTGTTGTTCGATGAAGCGCTGGGAGGCGGCGATCCAGGAGGGCACGTTTTCATCTGCTTTAAAGATCTTTTTCAAGAGGGGGTGCGACGGCACGTCATTCGCAGCATCCACGATCCGTTGAAATGCAACGCGGGCCAGGGTACGGGCCTTTGGTTTTCCGGTCACACGGGACGGATGGCAGTAGGTGAACAGCGCCGGGCTGGCCGGAGGGGGTTGAGGGGGCGGCCCGAACAGAAAGCGGTAAATCCCGGCCAGGGCTTCGCCGTCGAAATCAAGGGGGATCTCGTGGTGGATGACCGGACCGGGCCGCATCTGGGCGATGGCGTCGGCGATCTGCCGCAGACCCATCTGGCTGTAATTCTGTTCGGGAGAGCTGAATGCCGCAGACCAGGCGCCGGTCTGGGTCAAGAAGGCGGTCAGTTCGGCAGCGCCCACAAATCTTGCCATGTTCCGGTCCTCGTTCCGCAAAGGGGTTTCCGAGAAGGCGAGGGCCCCCCGATCCCGCGAGAGGAAGCCGTGACAGATAAAGTGAGCAATATCGATGCTGCGGCCTTCGAGGGCGTCGCGAATCCACAGCAGCCAGGGATTTTCAATCCGTCCCGGTCGATCGCTGACTTGCAGGGTGGGTTCAGGAGCGGCGTATGCCCCAGCGTTTTCGGGGTTATGGAGCTTTACCGGTCCTCCGAGAAGGTCCATATCCTGCATGCGATGTTCAAGAGCAGGATACCATTCCCGATCGGTGAAGATATGGATGGTGGTCCGGCGAGGCACCGCGGAAAGGATCTTTTCAACCATCTGTGTCAGGTGGTCCATGACCATGAACGATTCCTTTGCCGCAGGGAGACTGCTGCACAAGATCGCATCCAGCACGGACGGTGTTTCCCGGGGCGGATTGGCGAGAAAATCCGGAAGCCGGAGGATGGGAATCTTGAGGGCCGGCTGCATCAGCCGCTCCCAGGGGACCATGCCGAGATAGCCGTAAGGCTTCACCAGGTGCAGCCACAGGGGCCGCCCCTCAGGAGCAGTGCTGGCGATGGTCTGCCGCAGGGCGTCAAGCAGGCCGCCGGGAAGGCTGAATTCGTATCCCCCGTAAAGGGTCTTGCGAAACTCCAGACGCTCGGGCAGCCCTATCTGTTCTGCGAAAAATTCCCATCCGTCGATGCGGTCAAATTCGCCCTCAACCCGGCCCTCCAGCTCAAAGGTCGCCCGGGTTGGGTGTTCCGCGGTATTGAGGCTGACCTTGAGCGTCAGCAGATCGTACTCCCGTTTCAGTATCTCAGCCATGATCCGGTTCCTTATCTGGATGCCAGGGAATAGAGTGCCCACCAGGTCGATTCGTTGCTGATGTCGCCGTGTCCCTTGATGGTCCGAGTGCCGCGCAGGCCGATGATCTCCGTGCCTGCCGTCCATTGATATGGCTTCCCCGCGTCCTGGATATCGATCAGCGCCTCTCTGGCACCGCGCGGGCCGAACCCGCCCAGGGCGGCGTATTTGCTGGGCGGATCTCCGGCTCCCGCGATTTTCGCCTCGCCCAGGTCATCCTTGCGCCGCAGCGCGAGGTGAAAGGTTTTCGTGAGGGGAAAGTCATGGGCGCTGAAGGTGGTCAGGATAGGTTTGTTCACCCGGGCGAGGGCGGCCCGGTAGCCGCCGGGGTGGTCGGTGCCGGGAACTTTTTGGGCAAAGCAGAGATGGGAAACCGCCGGCTGGAGCAACAGCATGGATTCGACATTGCGCGGCAGGGGGCCACCGAAGCTGGTAGCCGACAGGATCACCTTGCCGCCGTAGGAGTGCCCGATGAGGTGCAGCCGCGAACTGCCTGCGGCGAGCAACTCCCGCAGCAGCGGCCCGACCCCGTGAGCGCCCACTGTGCCGGCCCGGTCTTTCATCTGGTAGACGGTCAGGGTCCGCACAATGTTGCGTGGATCGAGCTTTTTAAACAGGTCTCCCAACCCTGCGGCCTGGGGTCCCGCTGAAGCAGCGCCGCCGGCGGTGCCAAAATCCTCCAGATCCTTTTCCGCCTCAGGAGAAGCGGCTGCCCACAGGGTGACGATCTCCTTTTCGGATAAGGGAGATCCTGTCTGAAGCTCGTCGTCTGTTTCGTGATAGAAGCTTCTGGCGATTTTCGCCAGTTCCAGGGCCTCGGGCTCGGACAGGCCGGGTTTCTGGACCAGTTCATAGAAGCGCCCGGCCTGGTTGGCGGGCAGTTCGTCAGCCAGTTCGCGGATTTCCCGGCGCTCCTCGGCGACCCACGCATCCATTGCCTCCGGGTCGGTCGCGGCGATTTTCGGCCCTGTTTCGCTTTCGCCGAAGACCAGGGCGGTGCTCGGCCAGAAGATTCCCACCAGCAGCGGGCGGTAGTCGGAGGGTATGGGCAGGCTGCGGGCGCTGCGCATGGTCATGTAGCCCTTGAGAAAATCTTCGTAGCGTTTGGTGGCCACACTCCAGTCGTTGTTCCAGCCGTGGGAGAAGAGGAAGATGTCTGAGTAGGCGCCTTCCTTTACGCTGTTGATCAGATGGCGGCGGGTTTCCGGGCCGTCGCAAATGCCCCGCTTGTCGAAAGGGATGATATAAAAGGGTACCTCGATGCCGTCATCCATGCGGATGAACCGGTATGGACCGGGTTTGAGTCGATCGGTCATGGCGGGTCTCCTTTTGTTGATAGGATATCGGCTATTTTAATCCGATATTTGTCTATATCTCCTGTTTTGAATAAACACGTTCAATGATTCACTAAGGTTGTTCGCGAATCCGATACTATCGTCATGAGTAAGGGTACTGAAGAGCAGGTGATTTCAGGTAGATCAATCGTATTGGGGCAACCGGCTTGAAGTCAATACTGTATCAAGAGTTTGGAGATGGCTTCGTTTTTGATCTTTCACAATTCTTGGAAGGGATTATGACAGATTTCTAAACTATTTCGCGGCGAAATGTCAATAAATTTATTCTCATTTTATGCTGCATTATAGCAGATATGGCATAAATACCTTGTGTTGCCCTCTCATTTAAAGAAATAGGAGAAGGCTAATTTCGGAAATAAGTTCCTGTTGACACCCTGTCCGGGTGATCTTAATCTAATAAAATTTTGCCGGCAAACTGGCCGGCGGAAATTTTTAAGACACGAAATTAATATGTTCAACGCCGGTTTAGATGCAGATATTCAGGTTACCTTGGGGCGTCTCGGTTTTCGCTTTGGCGACAAAGGCACCCACTCAAGCCGGACCATGATGTTCAATGAGCTTGACTGCCTCCTTAATGCTGTGGCAGGTGCGGTGGAAAGATCCGATTACGACAAAGCGGTGCTTAAGGACAACTGCCTGGGCAAACAGACAAGGAGCTGTTGCATGGGGCGGATTGAAAAGCTTGCGGAGCGTTACCGACATCATGTTTCGCTCCCCTGGCAGAAAGGACTTGCCGGCGCTCAACGCGCCATATTTGTGGTTTATGACAAAACCGATGAGCGCAGGCTTGCCAACCGCATAGAACTGTTTGCCTTGGCGACGGCTGAGGCGAATCATGCCTGGAAGAAAGTTGACCTGTCCAACGTATTTTCTCAATGGATGGCGGGCATCGATTCATCGATTACCTTGAAAGCTATTTTGAGTCACCTGAAGACCTTGAACTGAAACTGGATGAGGATTTTCTCGAATATGTTGGGGGTCTCCTCCAAAAAAAAGCTTGCCGGCCCTGATGTGGATCATAAAATTGTTATCGGTGTGTTCGGCATTGCCTCCTTTTGATATGCTTGTAGAAACCAATCTTGCTTACCAAAAAAACAAGGTCGCTTTTCCGCAGAAAAACGACCTTGGTACACTCTGGCTCCCCATGTGCAACCCTTTTCATAATCGTTCTCGTTCTCCGGCTGTTAACCGAAAACCGTTGTGATTCAATGATCTATCAAAGAGCATGTGGCCCCCGGCAGGCCGAAAACCCTGACAATTCCATTTCCTCATTTACCCTACTAAAGGGGAGTGTCGCAAGTCGAGTCGTGAACGTGTCACAAAAAAATCTTTATTGCCATGCCCTCGTACCAACTGCCCCATCGGCCGCCGCTCCGCCATTACCGTTGCCCTTGGTCAGTTTTGTCAGGTAGTCGGAAATGGCAAACCCAGGTTGGCGACACTCCTGGCTGAACCTGCTCATCCAATCACCGGCCAATCTTTGAAAACTATGGCGATCCCGATGGACGCATCGATTCTCGGGCGGGTGCGAAGCGAACTCGGTAATGGCGTTGAATGCCGCATATGCATTTTCACCAAGCTCGTCCCTGTACCGCCTGCAGAGTGCACCCATGTGTTGAGACAGAACACCCCAATCTCTGGCCATCGGACCATCCGGCTTCATTTCCTTGGGTTTGCGGATCAGGAGAACCCCACAGAACAGTGGTTCAAATTCCGGAGGGGTGACCCTGCAATCTCGAAGCACCCCCAGATATTCCCTGAAGCTGGCCCTGAGCTTGGAAAGGCGTTCTTGTGCCACCTCAAAATTGATCTCTTTTCCGATATCGCGCTGTAGATGGGTGAATCTGAACCGGATGATCGATTTGGGGAGGATCAAACCATTCTTGCAGACCTTTCGAAGAAAGCCAATGTCGAAGGCGAGCGCTCTCAAACCGTTATAGCTGTTCGTTACGCGAATGAACGGCCCGAATGCATCCGGCCTGTCCTTGGCGGGGACGAATTGGAAGTCCAAGGCCGCTGAGTTGTGTACGAGGTCAATGAAGCAATGCCCACCGGTTCCCGGGGCGTCAGTTGCTTTCACCTCCCACTCGCCGGGTTTGGTTTCAGGGAAGGCGGTTTGGCAGCACTGATATGCCCAGTCCAACGCCTCGCGATTTGTCACCAGCCTGTAGCCCCTGCTGACCACCCCCAACACCCGATTCGTCTTCTTGTTCACAATCGCTTTTTTTTCAGGCACCGAGAGCCGCCGTTCTCCCGATTCCGTAGGAACACTCACGAAAACCGGATGCTCTTCGACTGGAAACAGAACGTCGTCAATTTGTGTTAATCGCGGCATAGCCTCATTTCTCCCTCCCAATCATTATCGATAAAAGTTCTCCTGGTTCCCCACCCGGCATATCCCGCTGATCGAACATGAGTAATCGCTCCACCAGCTCCAATGCGTCCACAGGCCAGAAACACTCGGGCCGGGGATGGCGCACATTCGGTTGTCCCGCTGCGGGGCGGCATTTGAGCAGGGATTCGACCCATTGGCCGGGAACGGCGTTCCGGCCGTGCACAGCGCCCAGCAGCGCGCCACAGATGGCGGCGTTGGTGTCGGTGTCTCCGCCGCGCATGACGGTGTCCACCACGGCCTCCTCCAAATTCGGAGCATGCAAGAGCTGCCACAGGGCGTTGCGGAATGCCGTCAGGACCCACCCCTGCTGGTGGACATAATCGGCTGGCGGTGATTCGGCGGCACCTCGGACCGCTTCCAGGAGGCTTCCATCCACCTTCACGTCTTCCGCCCAGGTCACGATCTGCTCGTATAGATCTTGGCCATCGCATCCCTGGCGGATGGCATGGGCAATGGCCATTGTGAGCAGCGCGTTGGCTTGCTGGCAGACCAGATGGGGATGGGTGATCGCTGCATCCTGTCGTGCCCACTCGGCAACCAACTCCGGGCTATGGTTGGCTCCGAAGATGCCGAGTGGACTGATCCGCATCATCGCGCCGTTGGCCTGGCTGTCCGGATTGGGACGACCCCGCAGACCGCCGGCGACGGTCATTCCGCAATCGAAGGGACCGGAGTCCAGCCAGAAAATGTAGGCCTTCCTCGCTTCCTCGGGATCGTACCTTCCCTGGACCGCCAGCATGCGGGCAAGCAAAAGCGCCATCTCGGAATCGTCGGTTGGTTGGCCGGCAATCGTGTTCCAGGTCCCCCCGTCGGCAAGTTCCCGGACGCTCTTGGGATATTCCCGTCGAATCTGTTCTGGGGTCTGAAATTCGACCAGGCTTCCCAATGCATCACCCGCGAGCTGTCCGAGGAGGCAGCCCTGCGCTCGATCCAACATTTCTGCCTGGCGCAACGGTCGAATCATCAACCCTCCCGGTTTTACAAATGCTTGATCTCCAAGTCGCCCCAAGAACGGCTTAGATATTCGGCCACAAGTCGCCTGTGACAGTGTTCAGGGGTGGCCTCACTACAGAGAAGGCAACCGCCGTCAACAACCTCTTTTGCTACCCTTTCCGCAACTTTCCTCTTTTCCATAAGACTGAGAAATTGGTGCTCATATGTCGCCCAGTCACCTTTATTTTTCTTAAACGCATCCAAGATGTCTTTCGTAGGAGCGAGTTCCTTCATGTGAAGATAATCAATGCCATTTATTTCCTTTAGGAAAAATCGCAAGTCATCACGTTTTGCAAATCCCGCAAGTTGCGATACATTGTTTAACCGTATATCAAGAAGCCTGACTAATCTCGGCTGTTTGAGTCGTGTAAAAAATTGTTCCGCACTTTTTTTAGTAAATCCAATAGTGTAAAGAATCATAGAGGTTCCCCTCCTTGGCCCTCCGCCAAGCGTTTTGAGTCATCCTCATAGGCAATATTTTCACCATGTCGCTCATATGCTTCGGACAATATTTCATCACGTGTACGAAATAGTTCCAGCTCAACCATTTTCAAGGTTTTAAGCATTCGAGACTCCAGATCAGCGTGAGATTCCAAATGCCCATCAGCTAGTATGTGCTCAACCGGTGTTCCATTTTCATGAAGGCTACGCGCCACAAGAATTGCTCGGTGACAATTCAACGGGTCTTTTTCTGAACACATTATTGCAATGCAGTGGTTTCCCATTCCCTTGCGAAGCCGATGAAGACCTTCTGAAAACTGTGGTTCTTTAGCAAGGAGTTCGTACCTTACCTTGCCTCCGCGATAACAGTCTGGATTTTCACTCCTCGCTCCTAATTCTTTTCCCAAGAAAACGTATGCGATGCCGGCGTCCTGGAGAGAATGCTTTAAAGCGCTTTGAGAGTATTGAGGGAAATGGCGACTGTAGGGGTGTGAGCGGACGTCAGCAACTGCTGTCACACCGCTGCCTTTCAACAGAGATAAAAACTTGTCAATTGGATGGTTTGAATGTCCAATTGTGTAAATCTTGCCCGGCATCAAAAGCGCTCCTCGAACAGCACACCAGCAACAAGTTTGTAATAATATCCTTGATACTCATCGCCTAAGCTTATGCACAATACTGCGTCATCGATTACATAATCGCCGTCTGGCTTGGCAAGATAACTTCGTTCGATATTCGGATCAGTTACATCAATCAAATACCTAAACTGAGCGATTCTATTACTGCACGGCAAAATTCTATCAAGCCACGCGGGGGAGCGAATAGAGAACGGGTCGAATCGCGACATATTCTCAGATGAATCTTTCGCTGCCTGCTTTTCGCGTAT
>Ga0209164_1000506_pt1 | contig 89451 bp, 65 predicted proteins | sample MTBNYHSulfiMetaG_FD_187458 | JGI IMG/M metagenome (GOLD analysis project Ga0209164, IMG submission 187458) | Enrichment culture microbial communities from rom New York Harbor, USA that are MTBE-degrading - MTBE-NYH (New York Harbor Sulfidogenic)... | ecosystem: Environmental > Aquatic > Marine >... | reverse complement strand
CGCAACGCCTGCAGAGGGTGCATCGATACGCGAGTTCCATCAGGCGCGAGATGGTCGTCCAATTGCTTTCGATCCCACCATTCTCGAACAGACTGAATAGCCTGGTCCCCTTCTTCACATGCTTGAAGTAGAGTCGGCGCAGCACTTCCGCACGGAACGAGGGGCGGTAGACCTCGTTTTCGCCACTCATGACAAAGACAGGGCAATCCTGGGAGCAGGTGTGGCAGCGGGCGCAGTGCTCCATGGACAAGGTCAATGGCTCGAGGAAGGTCCAGTTGTTCTCACGCGTGAACAGCTTCTCGAGACCGTTGAAAAAGGCTTCGACCAGCGCCTTTTCCTCTTCAGGGGTGGCGGGTTTCGGCAGGCTGACGGCGATCGTGTCGTCAAGGCTGCTCTCATAGGTTGCACGTGCGGTCTCGGTCAGCTCCCTGAACCCGGGTGCTTCCTCGAGTTTGTCGTAGGGCGGCGGCAATGGGGGCAGGTCTTCCAGCCTTACATGGGCGAGTTGCTTGACCGGCTTTCCCATTTCACGGATACTCCGAGGGGAGATCGTCGCTGATCCATTGGTTTTCATACCTTCTCCTCCACTCCGGTCGAGGTAGCCACATCCACCCAACTCCTGCTGCCCTGGCCGTTGATGTGCGGTGCCGACCATGAGACCTTCTGATTCACCTGTGCCAGGATTCGTCCCTCGAGCTTCCCGCCCGGCGTATTGGGAGTGTCCTCCCACCGGATGTCATGGTACAGGAAGTACTTGGTGAAGAGGTGACTCATATGCGTGAGGGGCAGGTAAGCGGCGAAGAAGAGGCAAAACCCGAGATGCCACTGCATCGCGGCAGTCAGAAACGGCAGATTCCCGCCGGTGAGCAATCCAGTGTGGAGTGAAACGAGACGCTGTGGCGCATTCAGGTCGGTGGCGAACAGTGTCAGCGCACTCGCAAAGATCGCAGCGAGCAGAGCCAGGTTAAAGTAGGTGCCAGGGTTGGCGTACATGCGTAACGCTGGATCAAAGATGCGTTTCTGCAACAGATACAGCGCCCCGAACAACCCGAGCACGCCGCCAGCTGCGCCAACTATCGTTACGACAAGCAGCAGGAAGGAGAGGATCAGTCCACTATTCCCCACTCCCACCTGTACTCCATTCAACACAAATATCGCACCAGCGATCAACAGGACCAGGTTGCCGATCAGGAGGTACAACCCGAAATGAAGGGGAAAGGAGGCGTACCAGAGCGGACGGTTATGCTCCCAGACCCCCTTCAGAATGAGGATCTCCTCCAGCATTACCTTCAGTTCGCCCCAGTGATCGACCTCGCGTTTGGTCAGCCACCAGTTACTTTCCTCAAGGACGGAGCCGCCGTAATGCGCTTTCCCCTTCTCGTGAGGTACTGGATAGAGTTCCCATCTCAGATGTAACGGCATCCGCACAACGCGCACAATCCTGACCACGCCACCAATCAGGAACAGCGCTGCGCCCAGGTACGTGAGTACGTGCCAGGCTGTCAGCATGACCTCTCCCTTAGCTTGGAACAGCGTATCCGTGTGGAGCCCGCAGAAGCCCCTCAAAGATGACGGATGCCGTTCTGTTCATCCCCCCGGATTCCAGATCGGAACCATGAACTACTCGCCCGCACCCGCCTCTTCCAGGTGGAAGGAAGGTCTCGCGGTATTCTGGACAAGGAATTTGATTTCGTCGGTACAGAGTGGTGCCATCCGGTACACCTCGCAGGCGCGGCAACGGTTCTGCCGATCAGGGTGATGATCACGGCAGATCATCCAGCAGGGACGATTCTCCTTGCTGCTGCAATTGCAGTCCGAGCGGTCCTGATTGGTGCAGCCCTTGATCTCCCAACAGGGCATGAGGGACCAGAGCCTGCGAATCCCTTCGAGGTTCAATCCCTTCTTCTTGATGAGATCCTGGATGCGTGTGATCCGTTGTAGATCTTCGGGTGAAAGGACCCTGACGTTCCCGGAACTGCGGTGATAGGTGATGAGTCCGGCTGTTTCGTACTTACGCAATGCAGATTCCGATAGCTGGGTGATCCTCGCGGCCTCCCCAATCGTCATCGCCGGTTCAAGCACCTTGTCGTTGTTCGAGGGAGCGTGATCCTCCATCCAGCGACGAAGTTCACGTCTCATGGCGCCCCCCACAAGCACTATAATTCACAAAACCTGCCGTCCCAACGCCAAATCAAGGGACAGCTGCCAGTCGTACAGGAGGTAAACTGCTGCACCCCTGCACGCATTTAAGCTGAAGTCGATCGGTGCAGACTGTGTGAAATCTATCGCACGATCGCTCCTTCTCCGGTTTGTAATATGACATAGCCTATACTAATAAGTCAAGCCTTCAATACGTAAATCTGTTCCAAGAAAGCACTTAGGTGGCCCTAACCCTTGTTACTATATTTCACAAAGTCAGCACTGGAATAGACTTGAAGCCCTACCAACTGGCTCCGGGAGTCGAGACGACAACAGCTCCCTGTGCAACACCCTTGCATCAACCTGCGTTCATCTCGCCCGGCGCGTCCCCCGGTATAAACCGTCTGCTCAAATAGAGGAACGGGGTGTCGAGCGCGGCAACAACCACCTTGAGCAGGTAGGTCGTTACGGCGATCTGGATCACCACTCCCACCGGGAATATCCCGAGAAATGCGATCGTGGAAAAAAGCAGGGAATCAATCAACTGGCTGACCAGCGTGGATGCATTGTTACGCAGCCAGAGATGACGCCCGCCTGTCCGAACCTTCCAGAAATGGTAAGCGTAGACATCATGAGTCTGGCTGATCAGGTAGGCGATGAGTGAGGCGATGACAATCCTCGGTGCCAGTTCAAACAGGGTGTGCATGGCCGGGTCAACAAAGTCATCGCCGGATGGTCGGAACATCAGGAACACCTGGCTTGCCACCAGGTAGGCGAATGCGCACATCCAGCCGAACCAGACCGCACGCCGAGCTTCCCGTTTCCCCCAGTACTCGCTGATCAGGTCGGTGGCGAGAAAGATGGCGCCGTAAAGGGAGTTGCCGCCTGTCGCGGCAAGCCCGAAGAGGGTGATCTGCTTGGTGACAAAGATATTCGCCAGCACGATATACAGCCCGATCACACCATACAGCGCCGCCCGTCCACCGAGGCTGAAAGCAACCAGCACTCCACTGACCGCGACCAGGGTCCACAGGATGAAAAGCAGTTCGTTGGTCATGCAATCAACTCCCCAAGAGCCCCCACGACTTGTTCCACGGATACGCCGACCACACTGGCACGCATCCCTTCAGGTGAGTGTGGATCGATGCTTTCTGTGTTACCCGTCAGCACGCGCACTTGATTCGGAGCGGCCCAGGGCTGGTATCGCGCCACATTGATCGAGCAGAAGATTGCAACCAGCGGCGTGCCCACCGCTGCGGCCATATGCATTGGACCAGTGTCGTTCGTGAGTGCGACCCTGCAACGTGCGAGCACAGCAGCAGCCTCTGCAAGGGTAAGCTCACCCTCAAGATGGAGAATCTGATCCGTAACGAGTTGGTCAATCACTTTCGCGGCGTGCCGGTCTTCCGGACCGCCCAAGGTCACAATGCGATACCCTCTGTTTGCAAGATGGAGGGCTGCCTCGGTGAATCGTTCGGCTGGCCACTGCTTCTCCGCGACATTTGCACCTGGCAGGATCGCTGCCCAGCGTTCGCTCCCCTCCAACAACTGTTCCGCTTTGATCAATGCGGAAGGTTGAAGGGGCAGGGAAAGGGGACGTTCGACATCCGATGCGCCAAGCAATGCTGCTGTACGCAGCTTGCTGATCACTTCCGGTACCAGTTCCGAACCGGATTCCTCGAGTGCCCTGTCGAACCACGGTGCACGCCGATTGGTATTGCGTCCAACCCATAAAGGAGCCCCGGTTGAGTACATCAACCCACCAAGTGTAAATGCGCCCCGTTTGGTTGAAATGTTGTTCAATGAGAGCAGTGCATCATAACGGGCACTGCGCAAGGGTCTCAGGGCCCGCATCAGACCGCGAAAATGGGCGGGGATCAACAGGGTGAGTGGATTCCTGAAACGACCTATGTCGAATCCATAGATTGAGTTCAGTGCGGGATGCCCCGCAAGCAACCCAACCGCCCGCGGGCTGGTGACCAGGTCGATGGTAGCGTTTGGGAAGCGTTCACGTAAAGCATCAAGCGCTGGAGTCGCCAGGACAAGGTCGCCGATCCCGGCGATCTGCAGCAAAAGCAGCCGAGGCGGACGATGCTCCGGCAAGCCGCGCGATGGGTCAGGTTTGTGGAGCAACCGAATCACGATCTGCCCTGCTCCTCCTGTAACAGTTGTCTCCAGCCGGACCTGCGGCACCCAGGCGGCATCACCCCGGTTCCCCGGGTGACACGATTCACCACTCATGTCGGACAACTTGTGTTACTCCCCCGTTGTCCGCTACTTTTCAATTACCGACCAGCTAACAGGGTGATAACATGGACATCAAGAAGATACTCTTTCCCACGGACTTTTCACAGCCGGCTGACCGTGCATTGGATCATGCTCTTGTGCTGGCTCACCGTTTCAAAGCCTCGGTCCTGATGGTACATGTGGAAACCCCTTACTCTGCGGATCCGAATAATCCACGCAAGGAGTTTCCCCGGCTGGATGAGTTGTTTCGGTTCATCCGTGAGCAGGCGGACAGCCGTTTGAACGATCCTCATCTCCCGGTAATGAGCGGCGATATCGAGATCAAGGATCAAGTGCTTCGTGGCATGTCAGCCGCCCAGGAAATTCTCGCCTTTGCCGATGAACAGAAGGTCGATCTGATTGTAATGGGCACACACGGCCGAAGCGGGATCGGGCATTTTCTGCTTGGAAGCACGACTGAGAAAGTGGTGCATGGTTCCCTGGTTCCCGTGCTGACGATCCATTCGGGTGAAGATCTTTTCCTGGAGGCGCAAGGCCGGTACCGAAAGGTGCTGATTCCGACCGATTTTTCTGAGGCGAGTCTGCAAGCGGTTCGCTGGGGTGCGGATATCGCGTCACGATTCGAGAGCGAGGTGGTGCTTGTCCATGTGATCGAGCCGGTCCTGACCTCGCAGGCGATGTTCGCGGGCGATCCCTCCCCAGTCCTGATCGACAGTGAGTTACAGGTCCGTTCGGATGCCGCTCTGCGTGAGTTTGCCGGGGATCTGCTTCCGCCGGATGCAAAATATCTCCTGCGTGCTGGACGAGTGCATCAGGAGATTATCGACACGATCCGCAGCGAAAAAGCCGACCTGGTGGTCGTTGCTGACCAGGGATGGAACGCGCTGGACCGTTGGCTGCTGGGTGGGACCACGGAAAAACTGATCCGTAAGTCGCCGGTGCCGGTGCTGACTGTGAAGTAGGGGTCTTCACAAGTATTTGTGCAGCATAGCTCTTCTGATGATGCTGTCAAGATCGCCTGGAGGCCGCAGGTATCCAGGAGCGTCTTGACAGCTGAATTCTTGCACAAATTCTCAGGAGGTGCCTGAAGTAAGCGAGCCTGATCAGCGAAGCAGGAGCAACTTTCCTGTCCGCTGAAAACCACTTCCACTGACCTGCATGAAATAGAGTCCGGATGAAACCGGCAGGCCATGCTCGGTCAGTCCATCCCACTCGAAGTGACTCCTGCCTACGGAAGCATTCGCGATACGGATGAGTGCCACCCTTCTGCCGAGGATGTTGTAAATGTGCAGCTCGAGGTCGCCCGCACTCGGCACCTCGACCAGGATTCTCACCCGGTCATTGAATGGATTGGGATAGGCGAACAGGGCAATGCCTTCGCCTGGCAGGTCATGCGCGACGCTCGGTTCCCCCTCCGCACCATCCTGCAACTCATAGAGCCCGATGTCGACATAGTTCAAATTTCCCGCACCACGATTCTCCACCAACTCAGCATCGATACGAGGGTGGCCGTCTCCATCGTGCAGCGGCACATCCGAACCGTAGCCCCGATCCACAAGCGGTGAGGATGGCAGGGGACGAAATAGGCCGTGGTAGGAGTCGATAAAACCGGGATCATCGGCACTGATCAACGATACCCCCGCAGCCAGGTATTCCTCCGGCAGAAAACACCATCCCACGTTCATTGCGACAGGGGTGATATTCCAGGGAGTATCATTCCGCCAGAAAACGGTATTGCGGACCGTCCACCGTGTCACATCGGGTGTCTCGGCATACAATGCGACCGAGTTTCCTGTCAGAACGCCATTCGTCAGTTGCAGCGAGTCGAGCACACCTGTCACCTCTACCGCTCGCTGAAACCCTTCCACCAGGAAATTGGTAACAGTCAAGCTTGCCCCATCACCCTGCACCCGAATCCCGCTCACACCCCTCAGGCCACGGAGAAACAGACGGTCAAGCTCCGCATCTTCCGGCGCCTCGTCGAGCAGCAGTCCCGTACCTGCGCTCGAACCAAGTTTGAGGTCAACAATGGTGAGGGTATCCGTCTGACTCACCGCCACTGCTATCGCGAGGGGATCCGCGCTCGGGTGAAAAAAGCTGACGTCCCTTAAATGCAGGCTGCCCTCTGAGACCTGAATCAACGTTGAATCCTGTCCACGCACCTCAGTCGAATCGATCCGAATGTCTGCGCCATCCCCACGGATGAACCTGCCGCGAACAGCAATCCGGCTGTTCGATATGGCGAGGTGGCCGCCAGGGACGACCAGTTGCGGACCATCACGGAAACGAACTCGCTCCATCGCAAGGGAAGCATCTGCACCAACGACCCTGATCGCAGCATCCCCACCCGCTGGCATTGCAACATGAACAGAATCCGTCTCGCTGCCCCCCACAACCACGTGACCCTCAATCAGCAACGCTGAACCCGGATCAAAATGCAGTGTCGTTCCCGCAGCGATTCGCAGTTCCACGCCGCGTTCCACAAGCACCGTCCCGGTGATACGAACCGCGCCAGCCAACGCATTCCATACGGTATCACGGCTCACATCCCCTGCCTGGAACGCCGACTGAGCAGGTACATCGAAGCTCCTGTGCGCACGAAAGCTACGTGTCTCCGGCACACCAGGCAGATGGGCGGTCACATTCCAGTACCATCTCTGCGGAAGCAGGCCGACCAGGTCGAGCGCCGTCTCGTTTCCCGCCACATACTCCTGCACAGTACCGAACCCGATTAGCGTATCGAGGGCGACAACATACTGCACTTCCTCAGGGTCGTTCGCTGGCGAGGCTTCCCAGCTTAACCGGACGGTATCGCCGAACATCTGCGCCGGATACAACTCGAAGGGGAGGGGTGTCTGCTGCTCGACCGATGCAAGGTACCCGGCACGAGTGGTGATCCGTTCAGGGATTGAGAGGAGGCGAGTGTGAAAATCTTCGATTTCGTATTGATTGTAGGGGTCGGACTCCGCAGCCTCGGCCAGCAGGGTGTCAAGGTGAATCACCTGTGTATTATACCAGTCAAATGTCAGCAGGCTGTCGCTGATTCCATTGATGTGGCGAAACACCTCCGCCCTCATCTCCTCGTCGCGCCAACAGCGTACGATGAGCGCGTTTACACTCTCCATAATGGGCGAGGATGTGCGGTAGTAATAGGGCATGTGACGGACATCGCCGAAGGGGAAGTGTGTCTGGTCCATGTCCCAGGGCAGCATGATCCAGCGTCCTTCGGGTGCAAGATCATGCAACAGGTAGTAGTTGTGATAGTATGTGGAAGAGTTGCAGATCAGCGCGTTGATGGCCATGACTCGCGCCAGCCTCGCCCTGTCAAAGACAACATCCAGGTTCGCATAAAAGTCGCTCTCCTGTTCGATATCAACCCACGTGATTAAATCTACGAGATCGTAGTATCCGGTTTCACTGTGGGTCTCCTTCTCCCAAAGCTGCTCAATTGCCTCTCCTGGATTCAGCTGTGCGCCATCCACTGCAGCTTTGTACAGGTTCCCATCCGGCGGTAGTTGCAACCTCGTGAGCATTGTCTGGTCGACCTGCTCCACGTCGAGGTAAAGCCCGGCGGGCTCGCCATTGATTGTAACCTGCGCAAACCAGCAACGCGACGCGGGCAGACCGGCACGCTCGAAGGCCGCATAGGCGAGATATTCACGCGAGAAGGTCGCATCAAGCCATCCACCATTCAGATTCATCTTATCTCTTCCCTCAAAGGGCTGGTCGCCGTCGAAATTGATCTTGAGGGATTTCTTCGGGTAGTTACGGCTGGAATCTCCACGCAGTCTCAGCCTTGCATGACGCCAAACCCTGCCGTTGTACTCGAGTTCGCAGGCGATGTATATGTCCTGCTGAGGCTGTGCGAGGATCTGCTGCAACTCTTGCGGATCACAGTAGAGGTTGTAATTGCGCAGAACAGGCAGAGTCTGCGCCTGGCCGAATCGGGCAAAGGTCAGAAGCACCATAAGTGATGCCCCGATCGCACCGGTTTTCGCACTGCGCAATACTCTGGTTCGGAGCCGCATGGCGTTTCCTGAGAGACTGTAATACCCCGTCAGCGAACGAGAATCACTTTGTGCGGTTGACTGTGGAAAGGTTCCCGGATAACTACAAAGTAAAGTCCCGACCCGGCAATCCCACCCTCAGATTGACCATCCCAGAAAACCGACGCCTCCCCGGAACTGGCAAGGCTTTCACGCAGTGTGCACACTTTCCTGCCCAGCACATTGTAGATGTCGATGATCAGCTCACCAGCTTCCGGCGCAGCGATAGTGATCTTCAGTCGAGAGTTAAAGGGATTGGGAATTATCTCCAGCACTTCCCAGCGATCCGGCACTTCGGCTGGAGGGGGAGGTGGTGGCGGTTCAGGCAGGGTGTCGGGTGCCACAGAGTTTCGTCTCCCGGGCGTGCCAAAGGGCTCTGCTGCGAGTGAAGCGCGCCAGTTCGTGTGATCGTAGTTCGCCATGTCGGGATGGATCAGTTCCAGAGTGGGACCATTGCCGTCTGGTTCGCTCGGCCAGGGAGTACGGTCACGATAGGAGACTACGTCGACCAACCGACCGGAGGAATCATACAGATGCAAAACGTCGCTCGCATTGCCCAGCCCGAACTCGAATCCACCGTAGAGGTGCGCAGGCGTTTCATTCACGATGGATCGAAATCTGGCCGTATCCGCAGCCACCACGACATAGCTGCCCTCGTGTAAAGGCGGGATCGCAGGGAACTCCCAGGTATGTGTAGGATTATCGTCGCGAAACAGCCAGCCACTCAGATCGACCTCATCCTCGCGCACATAGAGTTCGAACCAGTCCCCGGTGTCATAATGTCCTGCGGAGTGATAATTGATCTCATTGATGACCACCTCACCGACTGGCTCGTCAACCACCTCCAACTGATACTTTCTACTGTCGATCCCTGCCCCTGCGGCATTGATCAGGTAGAGGGAATCAGCCGCTTGAGAGAGTGCAAAAAATGGATTGGGCGCGACTCGATCCTGCGGCAGGGTCTGGACAAATGCAGGACGATCTACGACATACACCGTATCTCCGGGCTCAAGGAGCGGTATGCTCTCAAGCCGCTGGAGCATGTGACCCACTCCAAGCCTTAATACGCTCCCATTCAGGTCGATCGTGCGGTCCGTTACATTCTGCAACTCAACTCCCTTTGATCCGCCCGGGCCTTCGTCAAAAAGCGAGGTGATCAGCACATCACCTGGTGAGGGAGCAGTGTCCTGCGAACGCAAAGATGGAAGCGATGTGAGCCGGTCACTGAAACTGAGCCAGCTCCCCGGCACGGATGGAAAAAGCACATCCGAGGGCCGCTTCGCTTCCACAAGCCAGTAAACCGGTAAAAGCACAGGTGGAAACTGGAAGGTTCGGGTGTAGAGTCCGTCACCGGCAAGCGTGTCGCCATTGTAGCCGTCATCATTGAGCGAAAAAACACTGTACCGGATCGCGTCATCCTCCCTGTAGATCAGGATCCCTCGCGCGTAGTCGAGGTCAAGCTCCGCACGAGCCTCGAAAGTCAATTCTTCCAGCGGTTCGCCCGTGAGATAGCTCTTGCTGACACGCACATCCTTCAGCCGTGGGTTTTCAAACCCGCTGATCCCTGCCAGCGCTGCCGATTTCCTTTGGAGGAAGAGATGCAAACTGTCCCGCTCCGCGAGGAACTCTTCATCACTGCACACCTTCGCCTCGTCCCACAGAGCATCCGGTGTGATCAATTCATAGAGACTGTCGATATCCGCAGCAAGTCCGGGCAGCAAGTCGGTTGCGAGCTGATCAAGCAGGGTAAGAAAGCTCGCGTGGTAGACGGGGACACCCAGCAATCTTCCCATCAGGGCGTTGATCGCAGGGGCCTGATTAATGGTTTCATGCCCGAAATTCGGACGCCACTCTCCGGTCCAGTCATTCCCGAAAGTCGCATCACAGTCCCAGGGGTACAAACGGTATCGACCATCGCCTTCTTTTGCCAGGTAGTAATTTTTGTTGAAGCCATCGTGATTTGTCATCGCAATCTGCAGAGCATAATAGCTCAGGATATTGGGTACATGAACCATCTGGTTGATCTGTTGTCCGAACAAGTTATGAGTCGAGTTCTGCAGATACATACAGAAGAGATGAAATTCCAACAGCGACTCGTATTGATCTTCCTTGATCTCATAAGCATACTCGAAGTCGGACTGGTTCAGCAGTGGTGCCAGACGGGCCTCATGATTGATCCCCTGGATCAGCAGGTCGGGAACCGGCCGCCCGCGTCGCTCGAAAAAGTCCGCATCGATGTCCTCAACCTGATGGTACACTCCGGCATACTTATCATTGACAAACAGCGAAACAAACTCGCCCGAAGGCACATCCATCCCCAGCTTTTCACCGAGGATGAAACCCAGCCGGTTTCGTATACAGGACCGATCCCGGTACTCCGCATTCAGGTTTGTCGCCGCAATCCCGCCGGGTCCATGCGAATCAAAGTTGACATCCCAGGATCGTTTCGGCAGGTTGCGTGAGGTCCGTCCTCTGTACCTGACTTGCGCCTCGTAGAACGCATCGTTGATCTGGAGGATCGCGGGGTAACGATCATCTGCGAACGGATAATTGTCCAACTGTTGCAGGTGGGCGGGGTCGATGGTCATCCGCCAGGCTGGCAGGGTCGGCTCAAAATCGCTGCCTGTGGCTTGAAGCTGGGGAGCGCAGCACAAGAACAGCGCCACACCGGCGTAACAAGATTTACGGAATTCATCAAGGAGTCTGCTGCTCATCGCAGTTTCCTGCATCGAGGTGAACCGTGCGCAACCGGATGCTCTGGTTCGTGCTGTGCGCGGGGCGTTGTGGGGCAAAATCTCGTGTAGGCAAAATAGGCGCAGAATTGGATCGTTCCAACTCAGAACATCAACCAACAGGACCACGCCTGAGCGTCTTCAATTACAACCAGCACAGGATTCCCTGCATTTTGAATTGGTTCCTCACAAAAATGTGTGAGGCTATCTCTCGCCAATCAGGTTGTCAAGATCGCCTGGAGGCCGCAGGTCTCCAGGGATATCTTGACAACCAAAATGCAAACACCTTGTGGTAAGCCCTTGTTTTATTGAAAGCAGATGTACCGAGACGATGCAGTGAGTGCCTTTGGGAAATTGTCCGCAGTACTTATATGAATCCATCCAGCACATTTGTTTTCAATACGACAAGGCTCGTTTCAAGATGTCCGTCTCGTGACAGTCAAGTCGCGCCGGGAGACCTCGCTGCGCTTGCCTCTCAGCGAACTTGGCCGCTGAATTCACGCACTGAGTCTCAGGTGGTGCCTTTAAATTTCGAGAAGGCACAGGACGTATACCAGTGGCGTGAAACAGAGACTCTTTCGAGAGGTCATTTTCCTGCTTCCGCTTCACGGCAGTGAATACTTCGTTGCACCTTGCCGCACACTCAGCAGATCCGAGGCAGCTGCTCCCCGCTGATCATCGGCAGGATACGATTTGGCCCGTAAGGGCTTTTCAGTGTAACCACGCCTTCCTGCAGATCGAGTACACGCCCGATACGTGCCGCCCCCTGGCCGTGCGTCTGTTTCGACAGGATGTCAAGCGCCCGCTCCGCCTCATCCTCCGGAAGAAAGACCACCATCCTGCCTTCATTGGCGACATGGATCGGGTCGATTCCCAGTACCTCCGCAAGCGCGTTGACCTCACGACTCACGGGGATCGCCGCTTCCTGCAGCTCCAGTGTTGCCCCGGCTGTCGAAGCGATCTCATTGAGCGCACTGCCAAGACCGCCCCGAGTCAGATCACGCAGGCAATGAACCGTCAACCCAGCCTGGATCAATTGTTCGACAAGCCCGTTTAAGGACGCAGAATCGCTCTGAATCTCTGTCTCGAACCCGAGCGCGTTCCGTGATGCCATAATCGCCATTCCATGCCGCCCGAGATCACCATTGACCAGGATCGCATCCCCCGCCCGGATACTCATCGGCTCAATACTCAGATCGTGTTCGATGACCCCAATGCCACTCGTATTGATGAAAATCCCATCCCCTTTGCCACGTTCGACAACCTTCGTATCCCCCGTCACGATACGCACACCCGCCTCGTCCGCTGCCTGACGCATCGAGTTTGCGACACGCCACAGCACCTCCATCTCAAGCCCCTCTTCAATGATAAATCCTGCACTGAGGTAGAGTGGACGTGCGCCGGACATGGCGAGATCGTTGACTGTCCCGTGAACCGCCAGCGATCCGATATCCCCACCTGGAAAGAACAACGGCGAAACGACAAAGGAGTCGGTGGTGTAGGCGATCCGTCCTCCGGGCAGATGCAATGTAGCGGCATCATGCTCCGCTTCCAGGTCGGGCGAGGCGAACGTTTCAGCGAAAATGGATCGTATCAATCGGTGCATGAGGGTGCCACCTCCCCCGTGCGCCAGCAGAACACGTGGGTATTGCTGGAGAGGAAGTGGACATACGGCCAGGCTCACTCGCGCGTCCTTCTTCATCGGTTCGCTCGCATGGTTGACTGTGCACGGCTGCGGTAGCGGTAGTAGGCGGCGCAGGCCCCTTCCGAGGAGACCATTGTCGCACCCAAAGGGTGCTCTGGAGTGCAAAGTGTCCCAAAAGCTGGGCAGAGATCCGGTTTCAGCACGCCACGAAGCACTTCACCGGCGTGGCAATCGGGATGCTCACCCTTCGGCGTGTGCTTGAGCGGGTAACGAATCGCCGCGTCATACCGCCGATATCCCTCCCGAAGCCCCCAGCCGCTGGCGGGAATCCGCCCCACACCACGCCAGTCACGGTCGACCACCTCAAAAACCTGCTCGATCAAACGTAAAGCTGGCTGATTGCCCGATGGTTGAACCACCCTGGCGTAACGGTTTTCAACACGCGCCTGCCCTGCCTCCAACTGGCTGACTGCACTCAGCACACCGCTCAGAATGTCAACCGGCTCAAACCCTGTCACGACAATCGGGACACGGTGCCTTTCAGCCAATGGTCGGTACTCCTCATATCCTGTCACCGCGCAGACATGTCCCGCGGCGAGGAAGGCCTGCACCTCGTTGTCCGGCTGGCTGAGAATCGCCTCCATCGCGGGCGGAACGAGCACATGTGCAGTCAGGAGCGAGTAATTGGATATCCCTTTCTGCGCCGCCTGCGCAACCGAAAGGGCGGTTGCCGGAGCGGTGGTCTCGAATCCTACGGCGAAAAAGACGACATCCTTGTCCGAATTTTCCTCGGCGAGACGCAGCGCATCCAATGGGGAATAGACAATGCGGAGATCGCCCCCCTCCGCTTTCACCGAGAGCAGGTCGGCAGTGCTTCCCGGGACACGCATCATGTCACCGAACGAACAGAAGATGACACCTGGCTGGCGTGCAATGGCGATAGCGTGATCGATCAGGTCTACCCCGGTGACACACACCGGACAGCCCGGGCCATGCACCAGGGTGATTTCGGATGGCAACAGCTCATCGATGCCGAAACGAATGATCGAGTGTGTCTGGCCCCCGCACACCTCCATCAGTGTCCAGGGTCGAGTCACCCGCGTACGGATGCTTTCAAGCAATCGCTCGACCGCCTCAGGATCGCGGTATTCACCGACATATTTCATTGTTCGGTCTCACCTGTCGGCCGTTGCCCCGCCTCGCCCCCGCCCAGCGCATCCACACTGCGCAAGGCTTCCAGGGTGAGCTGCGCCTCCTCTTCATCAATCGTTCCAATCGCAATACCGGCATGGACAAGCACCCAACTGCCGACGCCCGCTTCCGGCACAAACGCGAGGTTTACCCCCCGACGCACGCCCTCGAAATCGACAACGCCGCTGCGTTCGAGTGACTCAGCCTTCTCAATGGAGAGGATTTTCCCGGGGACCGCAAGGCACATCTCAATCACCCTCCAGTTGCTCGATCGCGGCCATGATCTGCCCGAAAGAAACGCCGCCGTCATTGGGCGGAACATGACGATGAATATGAGGACGATGCCCGGCCTGCGTGAGCAAAGCGATCGTCCGTTCCGTGAGAAATCGATTCTGAAAACAACCACCGGTCAGGAGAATATCCTCGACATCAGCCTTTTTCGCCACCTGAACGACTGCTTCAGCCAGGGTGTTGTGAAACATCCGAGCGATTGTGGGGAGCGGCATACCCGCAGCGAGGTCACTTAGCAGGCAATGGAGCATCGGTTCCCAATCCAGCAACCACTCGGGCGCATGAGGCTGATTCTCCGGGCGGCGCAGGACAGTCGTCCAGGCACCGTCGCTGGAGCCTTTCTCCATACACCACTCCAATTCCATCGCTGCCTGCCCCTCGAAGCTGATCACCTGTCGCAAACCTGCAAGAGATGCAAAAGCGTCAAAAAGACGTCCCATGCTGCTGCATCTTGGGGTATTCACTCCGGCTGCCATCGCCCGCTTGATCAGACGCAGTTCGTTCAAGTCGTGATTCCTGCTCCACCCCTTCAACTGCGCGTGTTCAAAGGCATCCTCGCCAAATACTTCGTACAGCAGGCCGAGGGCGGACCTGCGTGGTTCACGTACCGCTTTGTCACCACCGGGCAGGGGAAAAGTCCGGAGTGAGGCGGCACGTTTCCAGCGACCCGATTCCACAAGGATACACTCGCCGCCCCAGATCAAACCATCGATGCCGTACCCGGTGCCATCCCAGGAAATCCCCAGGTAGGGCGCGGCAATGCCGTTCTCCCCGGCGCAGGCCAGCACATGCGCAAGGTGATGCTGAATCCCCTGTTTCTCCCCTGGCTGTGCAGTTGCATACAAGGTTGAGAGGTAGTCGGGGTGCAGGTCATGAATAAGGTCACACTCGCTTGAGCCGTACAGCTGCTGAAAATGCCCGATCACCTCGCGAAAGGCATCCAGGGCCGGTTCGTTCTCCAGGTCGCCGATGTGCTGGCTGATAAATGCATTCCGCCCTACCGCCAACGAGACACTGTTCTTCAACAGGGCGCCAACTGCCAGAAGAGGACGTTCCACTTCGGGAACCGGGACAGGGAGAGGTGCATAGCCTCGCGCACGGCGCAGAACCTGCGGCCCCTCTGCCACCCACTGAACCACTGAATCATCGACATGACGCGCGATTGGGCGGTTGTGCACGAGGAAAAAGTTTGCGATTCCCCCGAGACGCTGCAATGCTTCCACTTCGTCCGTGCAGATCGGTTCATCGGAGAGGTTCCCACTGGTCGCAACGACCGGGAAACCGAGCTCACGCATCAAAAGGTGGTGCAGTGGAGTGGTGGGCAGCATAACCCCTAATCGCGGATTCCCGGGAGCCACATACTCCGATATTCGGATACGCTTGTCCGATTTAACGACTGGCTCCCTCTCCAACAGGAGAATCGGTGAGGCAGCGCTGCTCAACAACCGCTCACCCTCTGCTGGCAGGCAAACCAGTGAGTGCGCCATCTCAAGGTTGGTGACCATCACTGCCAGTGGCTTTTCCTCGCGGCGCTTCCGCAATCGCAGTTCACGTACCGCCTGGTCATTACGCGCATCGACAAGCAGCTGAAAGCCCCCGATCCCTTTCAACGCAAGGATTTCACCTTGAGCGATCCTTTCCGCCGCCATCAGGAGAGCGTCATCATGAGTCGCAAGACATGCCCCTGAACCATCCCACAACTCAACATGCGGTCCGCAAACCGGACAGGCGGTGGGTTGGGCGTGGAAACGGCGGTCCGTTGGATCCTCGTACTCCGTCTGGCATTCCGGGCAGAGTGCGAAGTGTTTCATCGTGGTGTTGGGTCGATCGTAGGGCAGCTTCTCCACAATCGAAAAACGTGGGCCACAGTGCGTGCAATTGGTGAACGGATAACGGTAGCGTCGGTTCGAGGGTTGCAGTATCTCCGCCAGGCAGTCAGGGCAGGTCGCCAGGTCGGGCAGGATCAGGGTGGTTGGCAACCCGCCTTCGCTGGGACGTATCTCGAAACCACTCTCCCCGGTGACAGGGATGTTCTGAGAGCGCAGGGAACGAAGGATCGCATGTTCCGGTGCTTCGGTGGTGAGCCTCACTTCAAACTCCTCCACCGCCGAAACATCTCCCTCCGCCTCAATGACCACACCCTGCGATGTGTTGCACACCCAGCCGGAGAGGCCCAGATCATTTGCCAATCTATAGACAAAAGGCCGGAACCCCACTCCCTGCACAGCGCCGGAGATGGTCAGATTCCGTCGAATGATCCCCTTTGCCTGGTCCATCAAACCCCCTTGCCAGCCGGATGAGATGCGCTCACCCTTCAGGTTCAATGCCCTGTTTCCGCAAGGTAACAGTCCCGTTTCCTCAGAAGATAATGTGCAACCGTCTCGACACCCTCACCCGTCCGACTCGATGCCTGCATTATCTCCACATCCGGGTTCAACAGCCGTGCATCATGCTCCATCTGCTCCACATTAAAATCGGTGAAGGGGAGAAGATCGGTTTTGTTCAGGACGATGGCATTGGTTTTCTGGAACATGGGCGGATACTTGGTCACCTTGTCATCGCCTTCGGTGCAGCTGAGGATCACAAGCCGCAGGTGCTCGCCGAGTTTATGTCCGGCGGTACAGACCAGGTTCCCGACATTCTCGATGAAAAGAAGATCAATCTCGTTCAGCGGCAAACTCGCGAGCGCCTTTTCAACCATGTTCGCTTCGAGATGGCACCCCCCGCCTGTGTTGATCTGCACTGTCGGCCAACCCAGCTTTTCAATCCGCTCGGCGTCCTTCGAAGTCGCCAGATCCCCTTCCACTACGGCTACACGCAGGCTTACGGAGAGATGCTTTGCCAACTGCTCAAGCAAGGTCGTTTTGCCCGACCCGGGTGATCCGAGCAGGTTGACAGCAAAGATCCCGGTACGCTCGAAATTTGCCTGAATTCGTTCGGCGATGGTGTCGTTCGCCTTCAGGATATCCTGTGAAATCACGACTTCCATGGTCTCTTCTCCTCTTCCTCACAATCGATGGAGGTGAGCTGCAGCGTGTCACCCCCCTCAATTGTAATCTTCGAGCTGTTGCAAGTTGGGCAGCGGAAGGTGCACTCATCCACCTCCTGCATTGTCCCGCATTCTTTGCACCGGCAGATCGGGCCAGGTTCATGAATCAGCAGTGTGGCCTCCGGAAAGGGTGTGTTGGGTGCGATCAGTTCCCATGCCGAATGCAACGCTTCCGGGCTTGAGCAAGACATCTTGCCAACCGTGAGCGTCAGACGAGTCACCTTGCCGGAGGCTATCCCTGCACGATCCAACTCGGCGGCGGCAAGTGCGACCACATCTCTCAGCAGACTCATCTCGTGCATGAGCTGACTTACCCTTGCGATTTCCGGAACAGTGTTTGTGAAATATAGAACATTTAAAACGCATACGCTTCGTATACTGGAGGTTTCGGCTCTGAGGGATAAGTCAGGTCATCAACTGGCCGTGAGGGCTATCGGTGGGTGTCACGGAAGCGGGTCTTCACAAGTATTTGTGCTGCATAGCTCTGCTGCTGATGCTGTCAAGATCGCCTGGAGGCCGCACGTCTCCAGGAGTGTCTTGACAGCGCAACCAATAGCACCTTGTGGTAATCCTTGTATTCTTGAAAAGAAAGATGCTTATACGGCAGGCAACACGTCTGTTGTGTGGTCGTTCGCATTCTTTGCCCCGACGAGCGCAGCAAATTTCTTTTCAAGAAAACAAGGTTCGTTCAACGATGTCTCTTGCGCAACTGTCAAGTCGCGCCGAGAGACCTCACTACGCTTGCCTCTCGGCGAACTTGACAGCTGGATTCCTGCACAGATTCTTGGGAGGAGCCACGGAAGCGAAGGGTTGGCGAACTCTGACTGCAGTTTTCGCAATGGTTTCGGTCCACACAAGAATTTGTGCGGACGATCCGCCTCCAATTCAGACCAACCGCAGCTTGCGCATCACTTCATTGGTATCGGCCAGGTCAGGCAGCAAAACATCCGGTTGCGCCTCCTCCAGCGCTTCCCAGCTGTCAGGTCCGGTCGCGACAGCGAGCACATTGGCACCGATCGCACGTGCAGCGGAGACATCACGGACCGTGTCGCCGATCACCCAGACCACACCACCGTTCCAGCCAGCGACCTTTGTCGCTTCCTCAACCGCCGCACGGAGCGCGTCCGAACGGATTTCATGTTCCCCGCCGAAACCACCCACGGGAAAGTAATTCCATAATCCGAAACGGCGGAGTTTGATCTCGCAGGTCGAGCGGCAGTTCCCTGTACCCAGCGCGAGCACAACATTCGGCAGGCTGTCCAGACTCTCCAGCAATGGCTTCACACCCTGGAGGAGACGCGGATCGGGATGGTCGTTGTAAACCGCCCGTAACCGTTCTTCGAACCTTTTCTCGAAGACGGTAAATGTTTCATCAAACTCAGCTTCCCGCCCGATCGACTGCAGCATGGCACGGACAATGCCGCGATCGGTCATCCCGGCGAATTGCAGGGTCTCCGGTTCCACCATGCCACCGGTGACATCGGTGAATGCCCCAAGGAACTCGTCACGGACCGCGGACTGGTTACGGATCATTGTTCCATCGACATCCACGATCACAAGGTGTGTCAACCTGGCTGCTCTCATCGAATGATCCGGTTCAATCAAAGTTGTCCTCTCAGGCGCAGTATTGCGGCAGCTTCCCTGACCTGTCGCCTGTTAAATCGTTGCGGCGGGTCTTTACCGAAGCGGAGACCTGCCGCCCGTCCCAACCTTCACGTCCCTGAAACCCAATCTACTCTGGGTCCACCCAAGAATTTGAGCGGCTATCGCGGGCATCAGCTTGCCAGGATAGCCTGGAGGCCGAAGGTCTCCAGGGGCGTCTTGACAACCAAACAGCAAACACCTTGTGGGAAGCCCTTGTTTTACCGAAAACAAATATGTCGAGACGATGAAGATAAGTGCTTACGGGGCCTTGCTGGCGGTTCCGCTATCAACCCATCCAGCACATTTGTTTTCAATAAAACGAGGATCTAATCAAGATGTCTGTTCCTGGGCGGTCAAGTCACGCCGAGAGGAGGCGTACCCCTCTGAGTCGAGGCTTTCAAGTTGACACTGGGCGCTCTGTTCCGGAATAGAACCATCGCAGGTCGGCATTCCCTCACCCCAGCTTGAACAGCTCCGCTCGACCCGTTTCGGTGTTGTACACCACAACAGTCGGACCGTTCAGTGAACGGCCCCCGTACACCTCACCGGGATTGATGATCACCGGTGAGCCCTCCTCGATCCGGAGTTCGTGCGTGTGACCGTGTACGATCACATCCGCCAGCTCTGCATGACGGAAGGCTTCCACCCACTCCGGGTGGTGCATCACCACAAATCGCTTGCCGCCAATCTCGAAGATATGCGGTTCACGGTACAGCTCGCCCACCCCCTCGAATTGTGCCGCCAACCCCCGCCGCTCCCCATCGCAATTACCAAACACTCCATACACCGGCACGTCCGCCTCGCGCAGCACCTCCACAACAAAGGGCGCGACAAAATCCCCGGCATGGATAATCGCCTCGACACCCTGCCGTTTGAAGGTCTCGAGCGCGTAACGCAGGTTGCGGACATGGTCATGGCTGTCGCTGCAGATACCGACCTTCATCCTGAATCCTTCGCTGAGGGCACCACAAGCATTTCGATCAAGTCAGCACGAGCGGCGACTTGTTTAACACTCACTTGTGACGCATTGAGCGGGAGTGGGATACGGAAAGTTTTCCGCTCGCCGGGATCGAGACGAACATCTCCCGGCCCGATTTGCCATGTACCAAGCTGGCGGCCATTTTCCACCAGTGTTGTCGAAAACACCGGGCAGGAAAAGGCCAGGGATTCGGATCGGTTCAGCAGAGTCACCTCAAGCACCAGCTTCTGATCCTCTATGGTGAATTTCTTTTCGGGTGCAGCGATCCATTTTTCGACAAGTGCCGGGTCGTAACGGCTGGCAATCACCTCGCCGACCTGCATAAAATCCCCATTCGCAAATGCCAAACTCAGAAATCCGATCCCCGACCGCACATCGGTATAAATAGCTTGCGTGAAATCGGTCTTATCTGCTTTCCTCTGAGGAACTCCAAGTGCGTCCAGCACCTCCGCACGCTGTCCCTGGTAGGGAGGCAGCTCGAACCGCACCTTCACCACCGACCGGGTCGTCCGATCAACCCAGGCATCCACCTGAACAAGGTGCCTGGTACCAAACAAACTGCCTGCATTCTTCCACTGATAAACAACTGCTTGCGAGGCGATTGGAGTGACATTGTCCTGGGGACCAAATGTTGCCATCAGTTGGTCAACATCCATCACGCCGCCCCCACTGCCCAACCAGGAACTGACATGGAGTGGGTTGACCGAAGGCAGCCCGACTGAGGGTGCCCAGATCCACACCTCCTCGAAGCTGTTGTTCCCGACAAGGCACCAGTTTCCACGTCGCATCATCAGGCTAAAAGATTCCCCCTCCTTCACTACGCCGATCTTGTTTCCAGAAGGAGCGTCACGCAGGTTTTCATTCGCTACGATAACCTGGACTTGCCTGTACGCCGGAGTTGGCTTGTCGACAATTTTCTTCTGGCCTGCACATCCGGACAACGGCGCCGAAGCTATGAATCCAACAAAGAGAACGTAAAAAACTGCTGCATCCCGCTTTCCGATCAAAAGCATCGTTTTTCTTTCCTCATTCGATTGAGTAGTCAATCGCTGCGACAGCATCCGGCAATCCCCAGCCGAAGGTGTTGTCCGGACGATCTGCACGGTCTGCAGTTTCTTTCATGGCGCGGATCACCTGTTCCGCGCTCCACTCGGGATGCGCGCCACGGACCAGTGCCGCCACTCCCGCCACGACCGGAGTGGAAAGACTTGTGCCATTCCACATGGAATAGCTCTGGCTGGTTTGCGGGGCCACACAGACCGTTCTCACACCGCGAGCGACGAGGTCCGGCTTGATACGGCCATCGGCTGTCGGGCCACGGCTGGAGAATCGCCCGATCGCGCCGAGACTGTCCACCGCTCCGATGGTCAGGCCGCCCCAGTTGTCGCCAGGCGAGCCGATGGTTCGTGGCTGTGGACCCTCATTTCCCGCCGAGGTGACACAGACAACCCCAAGCTCAGCCGCACGGCTGATTGCACGGCAGGTAATCGGGATATCACCATCTGTCATTGCCTCGTTGTACCAGTCCGTATAGCCCAACGATGAACTTGTGACTCGGACCCCGAGACGTTCCATCCACTCGAGTGCTGCGACATAGTTATCCTCCTCGAGGGGGGTTTCGCTGGCAACATCCTCAGTTTTCGCCAACAAAAAGGTCGCCTCGTAGGCAATCCCGATCAGATTGCCCGGGCTATACCCAGCGATGGTCGACAGGCAGCCTGTGCCGTGATTGGCTTGACGTGGCGCATCCGTCTCCTCCTGCCCGGTGTAATCGTCATTCTCGACCACATCCCATTCGGCGAAGAGATCAAACCGCGCGAAGGCTTCATGCGATAGCTCAAATCCACCGTCGAGGACACCCATGAGCACCCCGCGACCAGTATACCCCTGCCGATGCGCCTCGGCTGCATTCACCTGCAGCGCTTGAAGATAGGATGGGCCATACATCCCTGGCATATCCGCTCCCGGTCCGGGTGGCGGGTTGCCGTCAAAACGACCCACTTCCTCATACCAGAACCCGGCATACTGTAGCTTCTGCACAGGCAGCACTTCCAGCACAAAGGGAAGTTCGATCAATTCAGCCGCTGTGGCGGGCTCCGCAGTCACAGCCGCTCGATTAAACCAACGCGATACCTGACGCACCTCCGCACCGGCCTCAAGCAGCGCTCGCACGTAATTGGGATCCGGTGGAAGATCCTGGGTAGTAACAAGCTCTGCCTCTTCGATCCCCTCCAGCCGTCTCCGCTCCAGAGCATCCTCGGTCAGGCCAAACTCGAAGGCTGTTTCCCAGAGTTCCACCCCGTCCAGCAGCTCGTACCCGCCCTTATCCGTGAAGACAACCCAGTAATTAGCCTTCGTAGTATTCGCCGGATTCTCTGCATACAAAACGGCTGTAGACAGGAGATACAGACCTGTAAGACTTATTAGTCGGCTAACTGAAAAGCGGTTTTTCGCTGTTTTTGTGGTTTCGGGCATCTCAATGGGCCTCCAGCCAGTTCGCGCCCCACCCGGCTTCTGCAACGAGTGGGACACTCAGGGACATCGCCTTTTCCATCCTCTCGCGAATGAAGGCTGCTGCTTCATCGTACTCACTTTCCGGTACTTCAAAAACAAGTTCGTCATGAACTTGCAACAGCATCCGGTACGGCAGGGATTTCTGCTCAATGTCATGGTCGAGTTTCAGCATAGCGAGTTTGATCAGGTCCGCGGCACTCCCCTGGACAGCCGTGGCAATCGCGACCCGCTCCGCTCCCTGCCGAACATTCATGTTCGAGGAGGTCAGCTCCGGCAGCGGACGCCTGCGGCCGAGGATGGTCTCCACGTAACCATCCGAGTACGCCTGACTCAGCAGAGTCTCGATGAAGAGCTTCACTCGTGGAAAAGCGCCAAAGTAGCCGTTGATGAACTCACGCGCCTGTTCGATGCTGATCCCCATCCGAGACGAAAGGCCGTACTCACGCATTCCGAACAGCACACCGAAGTTGACGGCTTTCGACGCGCTCCTCTGTTCCTTCGAAACCATCTCCACTGGAATGTTGAAGATTTCAGCCGCTGTGGCGCTGTGAATATCCTCGCCCCGTTTAAAGGCATTGATCAACGCCTCGTCCCCGGAGAGATGCGCCATCATGCGCAGCTCGATCTGGCTGTAGTCTGCCGACAGCAACACAAATCCTTCTTCGGCGATGAAGGCTTTCCGGATCTCCGCTCCGAGTTCAGTCCGTATAGGGATATTCTGCAGATTCGGGTCGGAAGAGGATAACCTGCCTGTGGAAGCGACAGTCTGATGGTAGCTCGTGTGCAGGCGATTTGTCCGTGGGTTGACGAGCTGAGGCAGGGCATCCACATAGGTACCGAGCAGCTTGGAATACTCGCGATGTTCCAGGATCTTCTTCGGCAGCGGATCCAGCGGGGCGAGTTTTTCCAGCACGGATTGATCTGTGGAATATCCGGTTTTTGTCTTGCGTGAGAGTTTGGTCGGCAGGTTCATCTTCTCGAACAGGATGTGCGCAAGCTGTTTCGGACTCGACAGGTTAAATGCTGTCCCGGCGAGCTGATGACACTCCTTTTCAAGCTCCCTGATCCGCTTCTGCATCTCACTGCTCATCCGTGCAAGGAAGCCGGTGTCCAGTCTGACTCCCCGTTCCTCCATGCGCATCAGCACTCCGGAGAGGGGCAGCTCGACCTCCTGAAGCAGCGAGCTCAACCCTGCCGACTCGATCCGTGGCTCGATTTCGTGCGTCAGACGCAGGGTGACATCAGCATCTTCGCAAGCATACTGTGTGATGGTTTTCAGCGGGACACGGTCCATCGTAATCTGGGACTTCCCGCTGCCGATCAACTCCGAGGTTTCGATCTTCTGAATTCGCAGGTAATTCAGCGCCAGATGGTCGAGATTGTGAGTACGCTGCGCCGGGTTCAGCAGATAGTCGGCCAGCATCGTGTCGAAGACGAGCGGCTTCACCTTCGCCCCGTACCTCCCGAGCACGAGGAAGTCGTATTTCGCGTGCTGAGCGGTCTTCCCAGGGCCACCTTCAAGCACCGGCAGCATTTTTTCAACAATCCGTCGGGCGGCATCATCGATGACGTCCAGAGATCGTCCGCCTTCCGCAGGTGCCACTTCCCCTTCGAACTGGAAGAAATTGACCGGGATATACCTCGCCATCCCCGGTCGTGTGCTCACACTGATCCCCACAAGCTGAGCCCGAACCGGGTCGACGGAAGTGGTTTCCGTGTCAATCGCAAACCGGCTGCATCGGCCGAGTTCATTGACCAGGGTCTGCAATTGCCGCTCGTTTGTTACCGCTTTGTAGTCGACCGCAACCGCTTCTTCCTCCACTCGCTGCGGCTCGATATCGATATAACGGAACAGCGTCCGAAACTCGAGTTCGCTGAAAAGACGGCGGACTTCATCACTATTCCACGGCCCGAAGGTCATCTCCTCGATGTTAAAATCGACCGGGGCATCTGTCCGGATGGTGACCAGGTTCTTGGATAGCATCGCCTGTTCACGGAATTCGCGCAGATTTTCGCCGATCTTGCCCCCGACCTCCTCGGCGTGGTTCAGCACCGCTTCGAGGCTGCCATACTGCTCGACCAGCTTCACAGCGGTTTTCGGCCCAACCTTCGGCACACCGGGCACATTATCCGAGCTGTCCCCCGCCAGGCCAAGCACGTCGATCACCTGCTCCGGCGGCACGCCAAACACTTCAACCACATCCGACGGACCGAGAATCCGAATGTTGTCGACACCTTTTGTGTTGTTGTAGAATCGGACATTCTCACGCACAAGCTGGTAGTAATCCTTATCGCCGGTGACCAGATAGACTTCGTATCCTTCTGTCTCCGCACGCGCCGCAACAGTCCCGATAATGTCATCCGCTTCATAGCCTGGCAGGATCAGTTTCGGAATGCCAAGAACCTGCAGCACCTCATCCATACGGGGCAGCTGCTGCGCCAGTTCGTCCGGCATTTTCTCACGTGTCGCCTTGTATTCCTGGTAGATATGATGGCGAAAGGTCGGCTCGCGGCTGTCGTACACCACTGCCAGCAGGTCCGGTTTTTCACGATCCAGAAGGGCGAGCAGGTTGTTGGTGAACCCGTAAACAGCGGTTACGTTTTCCCTGCGCGAGGTGAATAGCGGGCTCTTGGCAAGGGCGAAGTGGGCACGGTAGATCTGCGCCATCGCATCGATGAGAAACAGACGTTTGGCCATGAATTGTTCCGAGTGTTGCCCGGCTGGGCGAATGACTTGCCAAATGGAGTTGTTTAAGCCCGCCGCTGCTGAGTGAATGGAATGCAGGCTAAGGTAGAACCCATCCGGCAATCCGGGCAAGGTGAATGGACAATATCGACAGCGAAAACAGGGTGCCCGCCAGGAGGATTCCTGCCTCCGGGAGAAGAGCCTGTTTTCTTGTGAATTCTGGAAAAACGGCTATATTCCTCTTTCCTGAAAAGAACTTCCACTTACACCAGATAGCCATGGCGACCATTCGCGGAATTGACCAGGTGTTTCTTGACATCGACGGGGTTCTTGTCCTCGGCGAGCTGCCCATCCCAGGCGGAACGGCAACTGTCAACAAACTCACCTCCCTCGGCATCAAGGTAGCATTTGTCACCAACACGACCCGCAAACCCCGGCGCCGAATCCATGAAGAATTGTTGAAGCTTGGTTTCCATGTCGAGCTGGATGATATCATCTGCCCGGCGATTATCGCCCGGGAACGCATCCTCCAGATGAAACGTGCCTCCGCGGCACTGTTTGTCAGCGAAGATGTCCTCGAGGATTTTGAGGGGCTGCGGATCTCGAACAACCGTGTCGGCGCAATTGTCATGGGTGACCTGGGCGAGAAATTCTCCCCCCATATCCTGGACGAAATTTTTCGTCTCACCTTCACCGGCAGCGAGCTGATCGCGCTGCAGAAGAACCGTTTCTGGCGTGACGAAAATGGTTTGCGCCTCGACCTCGGGCCGTATGTCGCAGCGATCGAGTATGCCACCGGCAAAAAAGCCGACATCGTTGGCAAACCCTCACCGGGCTTTTTCCGTGGCCTGCTGAACCGTTACCACATTCGGCCTGAGAAGGCGCTGATGGTTGGTGACGACATCGAGGCCGACATCAAGGGCGCACAGCGACTTGGAATACGAAGTGTGCTGGTGAAGACCGGGAAGTACGATTTCGACTTTGTAGAACGGACCGGCATTAAGCCCGATGCGATTGTCCCCTCAATCGCCGATCTCGCCCCCGCGCTTGGGATCGAGTCCTGACCCCTCTCGCATCCGGAAGAATCGTGACATCCTGAGCTTCACTCGGGATCGACTCCCCTCACAGCCTGCTGAAAATTGTCATCATCCCGGGTCACGCCCGGGATGATGTCGTTGTTGCGCTGACTGCCCGGATCTGCGGCAGGCCAGCCTTTGCACGACAGCCACGCCCACCACCCACAACATAAAACGGCTGGAATGCCGAAGCATCCCAGCCGCAAAAGCCAGGCAGCACCGACAGACGAACCGGTCGGCGCTGCTGGTAAGCGAGGTTATTTCACGAGCACCATCTTCTTCATCTTCGTGAAGGCTGGTGTCTCGAGCCGGTAGAAGTAGACACCACTGGCGAGAGTCGAAGCATCGAAGCTCACCTTGTGGAATCCAGCCTGCATCTGACCGTCAACCAAACGAGCCACTTCCTGACCGAGCATGTTGAAGACAGTCAGCTTGACCTGCTGGCTTGCAACGAGGTCAAACTTGATCGCCGTGCTCGGGTTGAAGGGGTTCGGATAGTTCTGATGCAGCGCGTACTTCATCGGGATGAGCGCTTCCTCACCGACTGAGGTACCGAACAGCATGTCCACGGTGACAACAGCATCCGCCATGTGCGGGCCGGAGATGATCACCTGAGCGGAAGCCTGCTGACCATCAACCGGGTTGAAGGTGTCATCCGCATGGATGTCAACCGTCACACCGATCGTGGCCGACTCGTTCGGCAGCAGCACGCCGACCGAAGGATCGACATAGAGCCAGCTCTGCAGAACGAAGCCTTCCCAGACATCCACCTGGTCGTTCGTGTTTTCAGCAAATCCGACAATATCAAGCCTGTCAGAGAAGCCGTCGGTCAACTCGAGACCGGAGACACCGCCATCAACGCTGGAGTCGTACACAAGGACTCCCTCGCCGGACCAGGCTCCGGTGGTCGGGTTGTAGCCGTACACGTAGTTGTTGCCATCATCGAACCGGAAGGCACCCCAGATGGTGAAGCCCTGGGCATCATTCGGTGCGTAGGCAAGCGCGATCGGCGAACCCATCCACGGGTTGGGAAGTGTCGTGGCTTGGCTTGTGGCGACGTTATACGAACCCCAGCTGCTGCTGAAGAAGTCGCCCCAGTAAATCATGCCGTTGTCCCAATCGTAGCCGACACCCCAGGCATCATGGCCAACATTGCCCATGTTTTCGATGTTGGTGCCATCCGGATTGAAGCGATAGAGGCGGCCGTTGTCACCGATGGTCATCAGCTTGCCAACGGTGGGATCGTACGCCAATTCGTTCCAGAAGGCCACACCACCGGTTGCCGGAGTGGCGGAGGAGATCAGGTCGCCGTTAAAGTCAAGCTGCCAGATCTGAGTCGGGGTCACCCAGTTGTTCACGTAGACAAAACCGTCAACAATCGCGGCACCGACAAGCTGTCCACTGCCGGTTGGCGTGGTGACATCCCATGTCACAATGTGAGTCCACAGGTCGTTCAGCTCGGTTGCAATCGGGCCGCGCGGATACTGCGGATTCTCAATACGGTTGTTGCGTGTGACAGGCTGTGCCTCGGCCGGGGCACCGTTCACCAACGGATAGCTGCCGATCACCTGGTTGGCGGCGTTCAGGATGTTCACCGAGACGGTGTACTCCATCATACCGCAGCCTGTGTTCGACAACTCGAAGGTGGAGGTCACCGGATCGAGATCGTTGATGTTGATCTCCATCGGAAGTGTAGTCGGATCGACTCCAGCGATCGGCCTGGTCATCACAACAGCACCGAGGTCGAGTTCGCCATCTGCCGGCACGTCCTGTCCATCAAGCGTGACAGTCCAGTAGGAGTCATGCTCGAAGCTGACAGTGTGTGTACCTGCGAGGACTTCGATATCGAACTCACCATTTGCGTTGGTCACACCAACACTACGGCCGTCGAGCCAGATGGTCGCGCCAGCAATGGCCGGGCCATCTTCACTGCACTCATGGACTGATCCTACGATCGTACCATAAGCCGGCGGAACCGCACCGTAAACTCCGAGGTCGTCGATCGCGACACCCCAGTAGGTCACACTGCCGTCTGTGCCGAACTCGAAGGCGAAGTTGATCGCCTGGCCAACGAAATCACCGAGCGGAATCCGGACCAACTGCCACTGGTTGATCAGGCCGGAGAAGCCGGGCTCACCGGGCAGACCGGTGATGCCGGCATTCGAGTAGCCGCCAACCGGTGTCACAATCTGCCAGCTGGCGCCTTCATCGGTCGAGACCTTGATGTTGTAGCCATCCCAACCGTTTTCAACGTTCAGGTAGTGCCAGTAGCTCAACAGGGCGCCTTCAGAGTTAATCACGAAGGGCTCTGTGGACTCCAGCATGTAGCGAACGCTGTTGCTGTAGTTACCGGTCAGGTTGGTTGCCCAGACGTTGTCACCCGTGTGGCCACTGCCGGGACCGCCTGTGGGAGCGCCATGCTGCCACTCACCGTCACCAGCCATCTCGTTCCATTCACCAGTCTCGAACGAAGTGAAGATGGTCGGGTTGCCCACCAGCATCTCAACCGGGGTCGAGAAGGGTGAATGGTTCGGTACTTCGTCATACGCGGTCACTGCGAATGCGTAGTAACCCGTTGAGGGTACTTCGCCTTCCCAGTTCGTGGTTTCCGAAGTGCCCAACATGGTCGGCGTGGTGGTTCCAACATTCCAGATGCCGTAACCATCGAGGTCCACCAGCTCCGTTCCGTCCGCATTGGTGGTCGGTGCGGTCCAGTTCAGCGTAACCGTGAGGTCGTCGCTGTCACCGGTCAATCCGGTTGGCGCTGCCGGCGACATACCGTAGGTGGTGATCACCACTTCGGTGTAATCCGAAGTAATGTCGTCGCCACCTTCTGGATCGGTCACCAGGGCGTTGGCACGCAGATGAATGTCTTCACCCTCGTGCTCGGAACCAATCGTGACAAAGAACGAAGTTCCCGTGATCAGTTCGGTGTTGGACTGTGTCCAGTCCGTCCCGTTGAGCGAGTATTCGACATTGTAGCCGAGGAACTCGTCCAGGTTGTTGACCGAGGGGAAGCTCGGATACGACGGCTGGAAGCTTGAGCCCATCATGCCCCAGACAGGCGCCTGACGGGAAGCTGTCATCGTCGCATCGGCAACCTTCTCCACCGACACTTCACCCGAGGGTGTGAGTGTTGCGGAGGCCAAGCCACCCATCGCCGGGGTGTAAAGCACTGAGGCACGCGCCAACGGATCACCGTAGGTCGTACCCGACCAGGTGTCGCCGTTGTTGGTGCTCAGAACGAGAGAGCTTGAGCTGTTGCTGCCATCGAGACAGAGCGGTTCCTGACCGGCTGCCGGGGTGGCGTTGTAGAAACCAACGTAGAAGGTCGATGTAACCGACACGCCGGGAGAGACCACCACAGTCGGGTCGGGATCCTCAGGGGTAATCTCGGCAGAGGACCAGACCAACGCGCCCGGCCAGCCACCGACATCGTTGAAGACACCGATCACGACCGGCTGATGGCTTTCATCGCCCGCAGGCCACCAGAAACCGAGGTCGGCTTCGGTGAGGAAGCGGATGTCTGCGGAGGAGAGAATCACATTCTCACCCGGGACATTGAACCGCACCGCAAACCAGTACCCAGTGGTAAAGCCGGGGTTCCAGCCGACCGCGTCGTTGATCGTACCATCGTCGTACTGAATGTACAAGGATTCCTGGATCGAGCCGGGCTCGGTCAGGGTGACCATGACACCATTGTCGTAGGTACCGTTCGTCGAAACGATGTTCGGCGGGGTCGTGGGATCGATTGGGGTCATCTCCATGTCGACTTCCACGACATAGTCATCGCCCCACTCATCCACATCCATCGTCTCATCGAGGTAACCAGCAGCACGGAACTCGAGGGTGTAGGGTACATCAAGCTGGTCGACTTCCACCACCTCGTAGAAACCGTCCGCGTTCGAAACACCCGTCCAATGACGACCGGAGTTACCTGTCGCGGTAACAATGGCGCCTTCGATCGGGGTGCCGCTGTTCAGCTCGGTGACCATACCCTCAAAGTTGCCGTAGACAGCTTCTGAGAGGTAGATACGGACTGCCGATTCTTCCTGTGCAACAGCATTTGGCACGAGGAAGGCTTCCGTGCCGGTACCATTCTCGATACCGATCAGGTTGATGCCCGCGTCGTTCCAACCCGTTGCCGTGTTGTACTGGAATGTCAGCGAGTTGTCATCTCCGTTCAGGATCGCCTGGAAGAGGTAGTTGCTTGTGGAAGGCGAATAGGCACGGACACGGTAGAGAACGATATAGCGGTTGTTCTCTTCGTCGTGCTTGCCCCAGATGCCGAACTCGTCACCGGCAACACCGCAGTGCAGGTCGTCGTTCAAAGGAGCGACGGTTGCATTCGGGGTAACCGTGCTCGGGAAGGTCAGCGTGATCGATGAGCCGGTGTGCAGGAAGCTGAACCAGCCGTTCGAACAGGCAGCCATCTGGTCGTAGGTCGCACCATAAAGCTGGAAGGTGAACCCGTCCATCGGAGTGAGTGGGTTGCTGGCGTCATCGCCAGCGCCCAAGAGCAGGGTCCCATCTCCGCCCATATCCGGCCGGATTTCAACCCAGTCGTATTCGGTGTCTTCCCACTCGTAACCTGGGGTGCTGTTGGGACGGCCGAAGACCGGGTCAGACCAGTTGCGGTACATGGCTTGATAACCGTATTCCGCAGCCACCTCGAAGGAATAGCCATGGCCATTGACCAGCCCACTGACAACCGCACTGGTTCCGGCATAGAGGTTGGGAAGCGCTTCGCCGTCGACACGAACACGGTACCCGGTGAAGGCACCGAGGTCATCCAGCTCGTTGGCGGGACGCATCTCCGCAAGGGCAAGACGCTGCTGCAGGAGGTTCAGTTCGCTGCGCAGCACGTTGAGCTTCGCCAGTGCTGCCGGGTTGGTCACATGGGCCATCTCGGCGAGAGTCTGTTGACGAATCTCGATGCCATGACGCAAAGCTGCCAATGTGGCATGATTCGCGGGTGGATCCCAGCTCACCGTCACCTCGCCGTCACCCGTGCTCGCCATTACGTTCTGGGGAGCAAGGATTTCCGGCAGGTAGAGGTCCAGCGGGTCCATACCCTGCGCGACCGTCACCTGGATCGTGGCATCGTGATAGCCCGAACCACCGACCGGAGTGTGGGTGATGTAGAAGTTGTAGGTGCTGGCCACAATGCCGGTGAAGCTGAACTGGCCTGAGGCGTTGGTAATCGCCGTCTGACCTGCACCAACGATGGTCACCGAGGCGTTCCCTACAGGGACTCCTTCGCTGTCCGCCGACCAGACCGTGCCGGTGAAATCAACCGTCACCGTTCCCGGGGACAGAGCGAAGTTGACGATCTCTTCATCGCCGTAATCCATCACAAACGGACCATCCGTTTCCATATCGAAACCGGGCGCGGATGCATCAATGGTGTACGTTCCTGGTGCCACCGTGACACTGAAGAAACCATCTTCATCGGCAAACACGGTTGCTACCGGACCGAGGATATCTTCGAAGAATTCGATCTGAGCACCCTCGATCGGCGCTTCGGTAGTCGCGTTCGTCACCACGCCGGAGAACACCGGCATGGAGCTGACACCGTGAAGAGCGAAGTCGTCGATGTAGGTACCGGCATAGCTGTTAACCGAGCTATCGGAACCGAAACGGAACGCAATGACGCACTCCATTCCTTCGTAGGCACTCAGATCGTAGGCAACATAAATCCAGTTGCCCCCGCCATTGCCGCTCCAGCCCGGGGTTGCTCCAAGACCGTTAACGCTGGCATGGCTGTACCCGCCGGGAATGAAGGGATGGATGACTTCGAAGGTTTCGCCGCCATCCGTGGAGATACGCACCTGGTAGCCGTCCCAACCACTCTCGTTGTTGTACCAGTGGTAGTAGGACAGCATACTCGATCCGGTGGGGACAAAGGTCTCACCCCACACCAGCCAGTCGTTCGCATTGTTGATGTAGTAGCCTTCGAGGTTGGTGCCCCATACATTGTCGCCCGAGTAGGCTTCCGCCGGACCCGATGCGAATGCTGGTGTACCAAGCTGCCAGAGGGGTGTTTCCGTCGAGGAAACAACCATCCAGTTGCCGTCACCACTCTCCATGTCGTCAAGCAGAGTCACCGCGGGGAGTGGTTCAAGTTCGAAGTTCAGGGTGTTGACGCCCGAAACGATCGGCACCTCATCGAGGTAGGTGAAGAAGCCCGAGGCACTTATGGAAACATCATAGGTAGCCGAGAAGATGTCTTCCAACGTGAAGGAGCCGTCAACGCCGGTGACCGCATTGTAAGGTCCGAGCACAACATCTGCCCCTTCAACCGGGTCGCCGGTCAAGGCGCTGACGACTGTACCCTCGACGGAGGCATCTGCCGACACCACGTAAAACTCGATCGCCAACTCCGTAAAATCGGCTGGCGTAAGTCCCGCGTTGTTGTAGCACCATGCCAGTGCGACAGTACCCGTCTGGTTTTCAATGCCGATGGTGCTGGATGTTACTAGCATCGTTTCGCCAGCTTCAAGGTACTGAAGCACAATGCGTCCATCTTCATACAGCAACGCTTGAGCGGTGATGTATGCATCCGGATCCGTGGCGAATCGATACAACGGATAGTTGATGAACGAGATCACAAAGTAATCCTGATCGCCATCGTTCAGCACTTCCGTGTAGATGTGAACCAGTTCAGTGAAGTCTGAATCAAAATAATTCAGATCATCCCAGAACCACGCGATGATGTTGTTTGGTACCGACGTGCTGGGGATGTTCTGGTTGAAGGAAGATGTACTACCGGACTGGAAGGAGATCATGCCATTCCCGGCAATCCAGTACTCGGTATACTCTACCCCGTAGAACGGGAAGGTGATTCCGAGTTCAAAAGGTCCAACCTGACCGTCATCCGATGGTCCCGGCAGAATCTCTGTTCCGGTTTCGGAAATATCAACCCAGCTGTAAGTTGGACCATCCGGTTCGTTGCTGTCGATGTAGACGTACCCGAATGAATCGGGGCCGCCCGTATCATCCAGCTCGTTTGTTCCAGGATTCTGCGAATCCCACCATGCTGCTTCGCGCTCGGTCAGTTTCTGGCCGTTCTCGACCTTGGCGATAACATTGGCCATCCACTCTTTTTCAGCCGCTGTTACCTCCGGCGCCGTGAGGCCGGTGGTTGACCAGGCGAAGAGAAGCAGCACGACAAGACTAAAAAGCCATGCACTCTTACGCATGTTGTTACTCCTGTTAGCAAGACTGTTACCTGTACTCCCTGACGGTTGCCTGTCGGCATTGTATCCGACCCATTGCCAGGCAAACCGCCCTGCATGTTGAACTGTTGTGTACCTTTCCCGTTTCACCTCCCGGGTTAGCCCGTTTGTTCTGCTTTCTGCCAATTGCAACAACCTCCTCCAACTCGTGATGGACCGGATTCGCCCACGCAGGGCGTACTCCAGCCATCACGTTATCATCTCAAGCCGAACGTATTCGTCCTCGCCGCAGCGAATCACCCCTGCGGAAAGGAGATGCGGGAAAGCGGCTCACGGTGTTGTCCCCAAGACCCACGCCAACCGTTGTGAAGTATTAATGAGATCCGCGAACCTCTATCGAAGACAGAGTTCGGAACAGACTGGAAGGAAGCAGTTCAGGTAAGCAGAATCGAAGTGTGCAGCTCAGGGTAGCAAATCGTCAGTCATGACTTCAGTAGGGACAAAATAGGGGGGGGGATTTTTCGAGTCAAGCAAGAGCAAGACAAAACTGATATTCGCACCTGCTCCACTGCGTGGGAGGCTCTCCCCGGAGACGGCATTCGTGCAGGTTTCTCACGCATGACTACGCCGCTGATTCTATGCGAAAAGGCTCCTCTTATTATTGTTTTTACAATGCCTTACCAACCCCTCCCAGCAACCAGTCGTTCGGAACACGGAACGGGAGGAACCAGGGGGCCAATTCGACCTTGCTCCAAACGGAGCCAAATTCGGTGGGGGTGGCTCCAGACACTCCCTCAACTTTGGCGTTTTTCGTGTTCACGCCCGGGGCATTGTGAGTGACGGCGACGGTTACTCAGCGCGTTGCAGCCTCTCGCACTTGGACAACTCGTCATCGCGCTGAGTAACCATCACCAAAACCACCCAAAAAAGTTGCGGCAGGTCTCCCGACCTGCCGCAACTCGCACTCACTTCAAAAGTAACCACTTACTTCACGAGGACCATCTTCCTCATCTTCGTGAAGGCTGGTGTCTCGAGACGGTAGAAGTAGACACCGCTGGAGAGGGTCGATGCATCGAAGCTCACCTTGTGGTATCCCGCCTGCATCTGACCGTCAACCAAGCGAGCCACTTCCTGACCGAGCATGTTGAAGACCGTCAGCTTGACCTGCTGACTTGCAACGAGGTCAAACTTGATTGCCGTGCTCGGGTTGAAGGGGTTCGGGAAGTTCTGATGCAGAGCGTACTTCACCGGAATCAAGGCCTCCTCGCCGACAGACGACGAGAAGAGCATCTCAACCGTAACCACCACATCAGCCATGTGCGGGCCGGAAATCACAACCTGCGCACTCACCTGCTGATCGTGTACCGGATTGAAGTTATCATCCGCATGGATGTCAACCGTCACACCGATTGTGGCCGATTCACCCTGGAGCAGTGTGCCTGCAGAAGGATCGATGGTCAACCAGGTCTGCAACGGCGAACCCTCGTAGATATCGAGAGTGTTGCCGTTGGCTCCACCCTGGGTGGCGACAAGGATGTCGTAATTGTCCGACCATGCGACAGCGCCGGTCATACCCGAAACCGAGAAGTTGGTGGCATCCGAGTAAAGGGTACGGATCGGTGCCGCTGACCAGCTCTGGGTCGTCGGATCATAACCGTAGATGTCAACCGGACCGATGTACTGTCCGAGGGCGTCGACATCGTTGAATGCACCGAGAATCGTATAGCCGTTCGGCTCGTTCGGGACATACATCATGGCGTAGGGCAGTTCACCCATCGGGGGCGAAGGCAGAATAGTGTTCCCGCCCGTCGCGAAGTCAAGCACGCCCCAGTCGGTCTGCTCGTAACCATTCGCCCAGTAGAGCTTCTGGTTGTCGAAATCAAACGCAATCGCCCAGGCATCCTGGCCGACTGTGCCGATCTGCGAGGCACCGCTGCCGTCCGCCGCCATCTGGAACAACGCGCCGTTCGCGGCGATCGTGTAAACAGATCCGGTGGTCGGATCATAATCGATCTCGTTCCACCACTGGGCTGTTCCAGTACTCGGAGTCACGGATCCGAGGAGGTTGCCGTTGAAGTCGATCTCGTACACGGTATACGGTGCCTGCCACTCCATGGTGTAGATCGAATTGCCATCGATCCAGGCTGTCAGCATGCCGAGCGTGGAACCCGAAATGGTACGGGTTTCGAAGCTCTCCAGCAGGTCCCAAAGTTCGTCAAGTTCCTGTGTGGAGGGATTCGCCACCGGACCGCGGCGCAGGTTTGCAGGTGCTGCTTTCTGCGTGGGATCCGATCCCGGCTCGTAGCTGACCGTGTAATCCGCCATCAGGGAGTTGATCGGATAGCTACTAATCACCTGGTTGGCGGCATTCAGGAGCTGCAGGGACGCCGTGTAATCCATCCGGCCACAGCCGTCGTTGGAGAGCTCGAAGGTGGAAGTCACCGGGTCGAGATCTTCGATGAAGACATCCATCGAGAGTGTTGTGGTATTCACACTCGGATTCGGCTGGGTGAGGACGATCGTACCCAGGTCAACTTCATCACTGACCGGGACAGTCACTTCGTAACCCTCCACACTCCAGAAATCGGGGTGCGTGAAGCTCAGGGTGACATCACCGGCCATCAGGCTGACTTCAAAGGAGCCGTCCGCTTCGCTGGTCCCGATGGTGTTGCCCTGGTAACGGACAGCAACCCCTTCGATCGGATCGCCGGCTTCGTCGCAGGCCGCGAAGTTGCCGATGATCGTACCGAAATCAGGTGTTTCCACCGAGGCCTGGATGGCATAACCGTCATGCACCAGTTCGATCGGGTAGGAGATACCCTCGGTGCCATCAACATTTTCGATGCCGATCGCAGCACCCCAACTCCCAGGTGTCCAGCCCAAAGATGCACTGTGGTACTGGAAGGTCATCGTGTAGTCACTGAAGTCCAGGATCATCTGCATCTTGATGATGCTCTCCGTCTGGAATGCGAAGCAGTCCCAGGTGACAATAAAACGGTTGTTTACCTGGTCAGCGAGGTACCAGACGCCGTTGGAAGATGCACTGGCCGGATTCAGGTCGATCCAGTAGGGAGCGATTGTGTTGTTCGGTTCGCCTGTGTTCGGGATGCCGCTAACGATATATGGCACTTCGTCGTCAGCATTGAACGTGGTCGCGCCGTTCGCACCGATACGGATCGAGTTGTAGGACTCACCGTAATGGAACCAGGTGCCGTTCATCGGCAGGAGCTCAGTCTCGCCGTCATCGGAAAGCGTCAACGCGACTCCGGTTTCACTGATCTCCACCCACTCCATCGCAACTTCGTTGAAGAAGCTGTAGGGCGCAACTGTAACAGGGGCGCTGAAGACAAGATAGTCTTCACCGTACCCGTAGTCAGCAGCAACCTCGAACTGGTAATCCTGCCCGTTGACGAGACCGGTCACCGTGTAGCTGGTGTTGGCTGCCAAAGCAGGCAGAATATCGCCATCCACACGAATCCGGTAACCTTCGAGATCGCCGATGTCATCCAGCTCGTTCTGGCCGAGCAGGTTCTCGACATGCTGCAGCTTCGCCTGCAGGTCTGCGAGTTGCTGCGCAGTAATGCCCGCCTTTGCCTCGGCGCGTTCCAGTTCGCTCTGCAAACGTTCCGCGAGGACTGTCAGGCTGGCGACGGTCTCATGGTTCAGTGGAGCATTCCAGCTCAATACCACCTGGGCGACATCACCGACTCCAGCGAGGTTGCGCGGAGGCAGGATCTGGTTCACTGTGAAAGCGAGGTCATCGTTCTCCTCCTCGATCACCGTGCCGGGATAGGAAGCATCGTGGAAGCCGTTGCTCCCGACCGGGTCGAAGGAGATGTCGAAACGGTAGGTGCCGATTACCTGCTCACCGAAACTGAAGAAGCCGTTGGCATCGGTTGTCGTCGTCAGGTCGAGCTGTACCAGGCGAACGCCGATCCCCTCGATGGGGTCGTTCTCGACACCGGAATCCGCGTCATAGACATAACCCTGGATGACCGTCAACACGTCCTGCAGATCGAGGTTGACATCAACTACAGTTTCTTCACCGCTCAGGATCTCGACATCCTCGATGAGCTGAGTAACATGCTCCGCCGCAACAAACTCGACATCGTACATGCCGATGGTCAGCAGGTCAAACCCATAAGCACCTGTTTCGTCGGTGGTTGTTGACGCGACAATCGCAGGCGGTTCAGCCTGACTGTACACGGTCACTTCGGCACTCTCGATCGGAGTGGTGCCATCGGCTTCGTAGACATGACCGACAAGCGAGCCACCGACACGGGCGATGAGCCAGGATGACTGATTGGGAGGACCACCCTCAAAACTGTTTCCCTGGTAGTATGTGTAGCCAATGGTACCGTCACCGTTCTCGAACCCGATCACATGGGTGCGAGTGTAGGGGGTCTCATCGGCGTTCAGGAAGCCGGAGATCACCTCATAATTGACACGAACCTGGCCAGTTTCAGGGTCGAGGACCAGCTGCATGTGGGGACCTGCCTCGGGTGCGGTATCTCCGTAGAAGTACACATTGTCCCAGGTCAGGACCAGCTTGCCATCCGCCATGCCTGCCCAGACATTCCCACTGCCAGTACGCGCCGGGTTGAGATCTGCGCCGCAGGGAGCGATGATAGCGTTGGGGGTACTGGTGTTCGGCATCGCTGATGTATAAATGGTGCCGAGGTTGTAATCCCCGAAACTCATCCAGCCGTTTGACGTCACCCGTAGCTGGGTGAATTCTTCACCGTACCAGGAAAAAGTCTCGAAGCCGTAGTCGGCGAAAACGACAAACGATGAAGCATCATCACTAAACCCGAAGTTGGTTCCGGTTGTGGTGATGTCGATCCAGTCATAGTCCGGCAACTGGACCATCTGGATGTTAAACTCCTGCGGATAGACGACATAACCGTACCAGCTGGTCGGTGTGGCGGGGTCACGCGCCTCGTTCTCCGCACCATCCGTGACGGTAACCGAGTAAACAACAGTATCCTCAACCGAGGCGAAGGTGCCCGGGATGATTGCGCTGTACTCATCCTCGTTCAAAGTGGGCACCATCTCAACTGTCGTAAGGTCGGTGATGTTACCGTTTGCGAAGAGGCCGTAGCTGAGGGTGACGCTTTCAAGGCCGACATCATCGGTCGCGATGGCAAGGATGGTTTCATCCTGCCCCTCGAAAGAGACATTTGGACCGGAAGTGATGGAGACTGTCGGGGGTTCGAAATCGCCCGGTGTGTCGCTGCCAAAAACGGTAACCTCATCCACACCCCAGTAGTACCCCCAACTGCCACCATCCCAGAAGTGAAAACGGAACTGGAAAGTGGAGGGGTCGCCTTCGAGGTCGGAAAGATCGATGGCGATTGGATAGAACTGGTACGTTCCGCTGTTCGCCGACCATGTTTGCACGGCTGTCCAGTCGGTGCCGTTCGTGCTGACCTCGACGGAGCCGTTGTTGTTGAACGTGGCGGAGCCGGTGTTGATGTAGGTGTTGAAGATGAGGTAAAGGTATTCATACCCCGATGCGTCGATCACGGGCGAAGTCAGGTACTCGTCCATGTCGACTCCGCTGCCGGCGTCATCGGAATCAACCCAGATGAAGGGAGCGGTGTCGTCGAGGTTGTGGTTCGTGGCTGCGGCATCTGAAGAGATGAACCACGTGATTCCATCCTCGCTGCCATCCGACAGATTCCAGCCCGCAGTAATGGCATCATCGATCGCTTCGTAGTCGAATGAATCGGTGAACAGGATGTCATCCAGTTCATCGAGGTTGATGCTCCCTGTCGGGGTACCGAAGAGCTTCATCGGTACAGGCTGATTCGCCTGCATCATTTTCATCGGACTTTGCGCTTCCTGAGCTTTCTGCTGCGCCTCGGGAAGCGGCGCTGCCGTGGCAACTCCGATCAATGCGAGTGCCAGCAGGCATACCATGCCTGTAAACCAAGTTCTTCTTCGCATGCCTTACTCCTTGTTTGCATGATGCAATTCATGAGTTAACCGTACGTCTGACAACAGGAGTCGAGTGATCACTCCACACTCCTGCTGCTCTGTTTCGGCTTCTGCGTATGTAGGAGGCCCTCCTGTGGTTTGTTTCACACCGCACTGCGTTCAAAACGACTAAACAAGGTGCGTGACGACCTCCCCTCTCTCTTAGAGATGGAGATCACCCGTTGAAGCAACGCCGTAAAGGAGGAATGAGTGCTGATGCGGGAATTCAGCGAAGAGGCGACCCGCTTTCAGGGGGAAAAGCCGAGAGGGACGCTTCTCATTCCATTGTCAACCGTGCAAAGTTCTCAAGAGATCAGGATGAAGACCGACACACTGTGTGCGACACTTCATCCCGATGGAGTCATTGACTCCAAGCAGTGATTCAAAATACCAGCATGTACGGACCTTGTCAAGCCGACCTGGAGTATTTCGCAATCTCAGGCCGCTCACCTCGGAGAGGACTTCATGTGTGCGCGGATGGGTTCTGTGGAGGTCCGGTGCGAATAAAAATCCCGGCGCTCGCCGGATTAGGGTGGGTCTCGAAAGTCTCAGCCTTTTCAACAGGCGGTGTCGTTCGGGCGGTTTCGAGAGCCTTCCGATTTTCAGCCAGATCTTCGGACCTGGGGGAACGTGATGCGGCAGGTCTCCGCTTCGCTGAAGACCTGCCGCCACGTTGGAAAAACGCGTCAGTGCAAAATGCTGTTGTGCCGAAGCGTTACCCCCCGATTACCTTCAGCCGGTTCATGGCGCGGGCGATTGCCGCACGGGCACGCTCGGTATCAAGGTCCGGCGCCTTCTCGGTTAATCGTTTCTCGGCACGTGTCAGGGATGCCTTCGCCCGTTCCTGGTCGATGGCTCCCTTCTCCTCGGCGGTTTCAGCGAGAATGACACAACGGTCACCGTGCACCTCGGCCATCCCACCCGAAGTGGCGACCGTCAGGTTTCCCCCGGACTGTGTCGTCCCCTCGATCACACCCACCTTCAAAGGCGTGATGAAGGGAGTATGTCCCGGCAAAACTCCGAAGGATCCCTCACGTCCCGGTGCGCGGACATGCTTCATCGCTCCGCTGAACACCTTTCCCGCCGGGGAGATGATCTCGAGATTGAAACTATCTGCCATCTGGCTCACCTTCACCTGTTCAGGTGCCTGTCTCGTCCTGGTTGCGTCGGGACCACAGCCCTGACGCCATCATCGGTCCACTCGGGTGAGCTGACCGAAAAGATGTTACGCCGCCGCCATCTGCTTCGCGTTCTCGATCGCTTCATCGATGTCGCCGCACATGTAAAACGCCTGCTCAGGCATGTCATCGCACTCGCCGTCGAGGATCATCTTGAAGCCGCGGATGGTATCCTTGATTGTCACATACTTGCCCGACCTGCCCGTAAACGCCTCGGCCACATGGAAAGGCTGGCTGAGGAAGTTCTGGATTTTACGTGCACGCGAAACCGTCAGTTTGTCTTCGTCCGAAAGCTCGTCCATACCGAGAATCGCGATGATGTCCTGCAGGTCCTTGTACTTCTGGAGGACTTCCTGCACACGGCGTGCGGTGCGGTAATGCTCATCGCCCACCACCAGCGGGTCCATGATCCGGCTGCTCGAATCGAGCGGGTCCACGGCCGGGTAAATGGCACGGGCTGCGATTTCACGGGACAACACTGTCGTGGCGTCCAGGTGCGCGAACGTAGTCGCCGGTGCGGGGTCGGTCAGGTCGTCCGCCGGAACGTAAACCGCCTGTACCGATGTGATTGAGCCGACTTTAGTCGACGCGATACGTTCCTGGAGCTGGCCCATTTCTGTCGCAAGCGTCGGCTGGTACCCTACCGCCGAGGGCATACGGCCCAGCAACGCAGAAACCTCGGAGCCCGCCTGGGTGAAACGGAAGATGTTGTCGACAAAGAGCAGGGTGTCCTTGCCCTGGTCACGGAAGTACTCCGCCAGGGTGAGCCCGGTGAGGGCGACGCGCAGACGGCAACCAGGGGGCTCGTTCATCTGGCCGAAAGCCATGGCGATCTTGCTGTTGGGCAGCGCGGCTCGATCGACCTTGCTGCTGTCGAAGGTGTGCTCGTCGAACTCTTTGCCGTAATCGACCACGCCGGCACCAATCATTTCACGCAGCAGGTCGTTTCCTTCACGGGTCCGTTCGCCCACACCCGAGAAGACCGAAATGCCGCCATGCGCCTTCGCAATGTTGTTGATCAACTCCTGCACGATGACGGTTTTCCCGACACCTGCACCGCCGAACAGACCGACCTTGCCGCCCTTCTGGATCGGCTGGATCAGGTCGATCACCTTGATGCCTGTTTCAAGCATCTGGGGGGTCGGCTCGAGGTCTTCCAAGGTGGGAGGATCACGATGGATCGGGTAACGATCGGCGGCTTCGATCTCGCCGAGCCCGTCGATCGGATCGCCGACGACATTGATCAGACGGCCGAGTGTTCCCGGACCGACCGGGACAGAGATCGGCGCACCCGAATCCAGGACTTCCTGGCCACGCACAAGACCATCGGTGCTGTCCAGCGCCACGGCGCGGACCACCCCCCCACCCAGGTGCTGCAAAACTTCAAGAACGAGTGTGCCTTCCTCGCCACGATCGATCTTCAATGCCTGGTAAAGCGGTGGCATCTCGTTTTCGGGGAAGGCGGCGTCCACCACCACACCCATGATCTGCTTGATCGTTCCCTTCGCCATCTTCAAACTCCGCCCGCTATGAAAAACTGTTTCAAATCTGGCAACCTCTACCTAACAATGTCTGCTCACCGCAGTTGTTTTTCTGTATCAGCAATGTTGACTTCACAAATTACCGGTGCTATCATACTGCTGGAGGCTTTGTGGCGCTGTTGCGCTGCATTGCCTTTTTTAGTTCCCCAGTTTCGGAAGATAAGTTATGCTCCAGGAAGTGAACTTTCGGCCTGCTTCTGGTTTCCTTTGCGCATGATACCTCATTTCACCAACGAACTCTGCGAACTGACGCTATTCTGGTCTGTCCGTTGCCCTCATCTTCCCAGGAATCCGGTACCCCCAGCTGACAAGATAGGCAATCAAATCTGCCAACCGAATGCCAGTAGAAAGGTCGCTTTGCACAAAAAGGGGCTCAGGAATCACTTGATTGCACCTAAGACGGCCTTTCTCTGTCATTTTGAAGTACTTTTCCATCTGATCCAGCAACAAATGACTGTGATTTTTTCCTACTTCATCGAAAATGATGATCCCCATTTCCCTGGGACCGGCATCTTCCAGAAAATAGAAGAATCTCTCGAACAGGTATACGTAATCCTTGCGAAGCATCTCCTTCGTGGGTCGGGGAGATGAAGGTTCCACAGCAACGGCAAATGCTTTCGCACGGTACCTGATACATAACTCTAAGGCGCGACATACATAATCAAGTTTTGCTTGCGCCAAGGCAGCAAGCTGCCTTTTGCTTGCTGTACTTCCAGACAACAAAGCGTTTCTTGCCAATAGCCGACGCTCCTCGTGCGGTATACCATCACATTGGTTCGCAAGTCGAAACGTCTTTCTCTTCAACAGCTTTTTTGCCTTGATTTCAAGTCCGGAACGGCGATACTGCACGCCAAACAGTTCTTCCTCTAATCCCTGCAAATCCAGAATCAAATTCCACACATCCGCATCGCCAAGAACGACACCCGCCAATACCTCATACGGTGCTTCGTGTCGGTCACTTCCACTTTCATCTATGAAAAGGAAGTATGCCATAATATCCTGCTTAAGAAGCTTTGAACATCACTTTTTCGAAAGTCATATTGCTGTGCTTTGTCAGATCCGCAGATCTGACACACTCTTCGCGCCTCCCTGGCGCGATTCGTTGTCAGGTCAACACTTCGCTTCGGACCTGACGGAACAAATCTTTACCCCAGCGCCTCTGCGCCGGAAACCACCTCGAGGATCTCGTTCGTGATCGCCGCCTGGCGTGCCTTGTTGTACTCGAGCGTCAGCTTAGAGATCAGGTCGGTGGCGTTGTTCGTCGCGTTCTCCATGGCGTTCATCCGTGCCGCATGTTCCGCCGCGTAGGATTCCAGCAGAATGCGCCAGAGCGTGATGTTCGCGTAAAGGGGCAGCACGGAATCGAGCACGGTGCGTTCATCCGGCTCGTAGATGTAATCGGTCGGGTACTTCTCATCGCTTGCAAGTTCAGGTACGATTGGGAAAAGCTGCTCCACCACCACTTCCTGCGTGATGACGTTCTTGAACTCGTTGTAGACCAGGTATACCCTGTCCAGGCCGTTTTCGCTCATGAATCCATCCATGTACAACTCACGGATGGCACCGCTGATCGAGAGCACCTTGCCGAACTCGAAATCCCTGCTTAATCCGATGTGGTGCTGAATGAACTTGCCGCCGCGTCTGCGGAAATAATCGTACCCGCGCCTTCCGATCGCGATCAGCCGAACATCTTCCGCCTCGTCCTGCATCTGCCGGATGATCTTTTCGGCCTGACGGCAGATGTTCGCATTAAAGCTGCCCACTAACCCCCTGTCGGAGGTGACGACCACAATCCCGACATATTTCGGTTCACGCACCGCGAGCAGGGGATGTGCATCGGGTTCGGTACGTGCCGCCAGGTCACGAATGAGCGCCTTGAGATGGTCCGAGTAGGGACGTGCGGCGAGCATCTGGTCCTGGGCACGGCGCAGCTTGGCTGCCGAGACCATCTTCATGGCGCGGGTGATCTGCTTGGTGTTGCTGACCGAGCTGATCCGCCGTTTGATCTGCTTCAGAGAAGGCATAGTCGTCCACGTCCAACATGTCGGCGACGGGTCTCACCCGCAGCCGTACATGGATTGACTTTACGCCTGGAAGAGGCTTTTGAACTCGTCGAGCGCTTTCCGTATCCGCGCTTCGAGGTCATCGTCCAGCTTCTGCTTTGCGCTTATGTCGGTGAAAATGTCACCGTGCTGATTGGTGACAAACTTGAGCATCTCATCGATGTACCGGGTGACCGCGCTGACCGGGATGTCATCGACATACCCCTGGCCCGCCGCGAAATAGGTAATCACCTGGTGCTCGAGCGAAACCGGGCTGAACTGCGGCTGCTTCATAATCTCCATGAGGCGTGCGCCACGGTTCAACTGCTTCTGGGTTGCACGGTCCAGGTCACCGGCGAACATGGCGAAAGCCGCCAGGTCACGGTACTGTGCCAGCTCGAGCTTGATCTTGCCGGCCACCTGCTTCATCGCCTTGGTCTGTGCGTTGCCGCCGACTCGTGATACAGAAATACCGACGTTCAAGGCGGGACGCTGACCCGAATAGAAGAGTTCCGACTCGAGGAAAATCTGACCGTCCGTAATCGAGATGACGTTGGTCGGGATGTAGGCGGATACGTCACCCGCCTGGGTCTCGATGATCGGCAGCGCGGTAAGCGAACCACCGCCGAGGTCGTCGCGCAGTTTCGCGGCACGCTCCAGCAGACGGCTGTGCAGGTAGAAAACATCACCGGGATATGCTTCACGGCCAGGGGGACGGCGCAACAGCAACGAGAGCTGACGGTAAGCCCAGGCGTGCTTGGTCAAGTCGTCATACACACAAAGGGCGTGCATCCCCTTGTCGCGGAAATACTCGCCAATGGCGGCACCCGCAGAGGGGGCGAGGAACTGGATCGGCGCTGGTTCGACCGCGGTCGAGCTGATCACAACAGTATGCTCCATCGCGCCGTGATCCTCAAGGGTCTTCACCACATTGGCGATTGTCGAGCCCTTCTGACCGATCGCCACGTAAATGCAGATAACCCCCTTGCCCTTCTGGTTGATGATCGTATCGACCGCGAGGGTGGTTTTGCCCGTCTGACGGTCACCGATGATCAACTCACGCTGGCCGCGGCCAATGGGAATCATCGAGTCGATCGCCTTGATGCCTGTCTGCAGCGGTTCGGACACGGGCTGACGAGTAATAACACCGGTTCCCTTGCGTTCGATGGGCATACGTGTGTCGTACTTGATCTCACCCTTGCCGTCCAGTGGGAAACCGAGGGGGTTGATCACCCGCCCGATCATGCCCTCGCCCACGGGGATATCCACAAGCCGGCCTGTGCGGCGCGCGATATCGCCTTCGCCGATGTGTTTATCGGAACCGAAGAGAACGACACCCACATTGTCCTCTTCCAGGTTCATCGCCATGCCGTAAGTCGGTCCGGGGAACTCCACCAGCTCGGAGGCCATCACGCTGTCCAGCCCGTGGACACGCGCGATCCCGTCGCCGACCATGATCACCGTACCCACCTCGTCCGTCTGCACTTCCGCGGTGTATTCCGCGATCTGCTGCTTCAGAACGGAGGTGATCTCTTCCGGTCGGATCTGCATTCTTCATCCTCTTCAGAGCGGCGCACACAGCGCCTGAGGTTTTCCTACTGCTTCCGTTTGATGCCGCGCCGGTTCATCCGAAACTCCGTGCACCGGCGGCACGATCGATCAGGCGCTGAGGCGACGCCGCAATTCGCTGATCGAACGGGATACGCTACCGTCGATGATTCGGTCACCATAGCGCAGTTTAAATCCGGCCACAAGACCGGGGTCCACCTTGTGCGTCAGGGTCACCTGCCCACCGAGCCGATCGGCGAGCAACTCACGGAAAGGCACAAGATCGTTCTCGCCGAGGTCCACCGCCGTGGTCAAAGTGGCACGTACCACACCGCGTTCCCTGTCATGCAGCATTCGCAAAGCCGGGATGACATCGAACAGCACCTCCTCGCGTTTCTTCGCAAGGAGCAGCTTTAAAAATCGTGTCACGGGTGCGGGCGCGTTGCCGAACAGCTCATCGACCAGTTCGAACCTTCGCGCCTCGGGGACCCTCCTGCCCCGCCAGAAGGCGAGGAAGTGCGGGTCCTGTTCGAGAGGGGCGATGGTTTGCTCGAAGGCATCCACCACCTCCTCGGCGACCCCAGCGTCACGCGCGGCTGCGTAGAGCGCTTCAGCGTATCGACGGCCCAGTCTCGGGTCTCTCACGAGGGCTTCTCCACCTGTTCAAGCCGCTTGCGAATGATCCGCAGGTGGTCTTCCTTGCCGAAGCTCTCGCTGATAGCCGCCGATGCGATCGACGATGCCAGCTCGGCAACTTCCGCACGGAGTTCGGCGGAGACTTTCTGCTTCTGCGCTTCGATCTCGTCCTTCGCCCGCGCCAGCAGCCTGTTTCCTTCCTCGGTCGCTTCCGCACGAGCCTGCTCGACCCGCGCCTGCGCATCCTTGTCTGCCTTGGTCAAACGTTCCGAAATCTCCTGCGAGGCGCTTTTGAGCTTCTCCTCGTATTCACGAAGGAGCTGCTCCGCCTGCTCACGATCTCGTTTCGCCTGTTCGATCGCGCCGTGAATCTTCTCTTCACGCGCCTCGAGCCCTTTCACAATCGGACCCCAGGCGAACTTCCAGAGAATCAGCAACAGCAGAACGAACGTGATCAGGGTGTAAAGCGTACTGCCCGGTTCGAGACTGATCAAACTTCCCAAACCGCCACCCTCGGCGGCCCATCCCGTTCCCGGTATGGACAAAAGGACCGCAGCGACGAGGTACCTGGCGTTCCTCATCACATTCCCCAACTTCGTTGGTGTCAACCCTACTTGAGCGCGATCAGCATGCAGATGACGGCGTTGAAGAACGCCACACCTTCGATCAGCGCCGCCGACACGATCATCGGGGTGAAGATCTTGCCCGAGGCTTCCGGCTGACGAGCGATGCCGTCCATGGCGTTTCCAGCGATACGGCCGATACCGATTGCCGCTCCCAATGTCACCAAACCGGCGCCCAACGCCGCTCCCAGGTACGCGAGGCCTAAACCTTCCATTGCTCCCTCTCGAATCGCTTGGTGGAAGGGCTTCAGTGCCTTCCACATTTCGACCTGTGCTGTGATGGCGGCTCAGCTCGAGACCCCATCACCCCTTTTAGTGTAGTGCAACAGCCTGTATCGTGCTCCGACTTCACGAAGTCGGCTCGCTTCAATTCCGCTCTGTACTACCCTGCCGCATCTCCATTCCGTCCGGTCCCGGGGACTGACCGAGCCCGCCAGGTTTAATGCGGGTGGATCGACGATGCGACAAACAAGCTACCCAGCATGACAAAGATGTATGCCTGCAGGAACGCCACGAACAGCTCCAGCATACTGATCACAACCGCGCCCGGTACCGCCGCAAGTGCGATCACCGGGAACATGATCAGCGCCATGAACACCCCGATCACCGTATGACCTGCCAGCATGTTGGCGAAAAGACGGATGGTCAGGGCGAAGTGCTTGACAAAAAGCCCGAAAACCTCGATCGGAAACAGGATCGGTGCGACAAAGATCGGAACACCGTGCGGGACGAATGTCCCGAGATATTTAAAACCGTGATGCTTGATCCCGGCGAAGAAGACTGCGATCAGGGTCGCGATCGCCAGCCCGGCAGTGACACTCACATTGCCGGTCGGCGTGGTGCCCCAGGGGATCATGCCGAGCAGGTTGCTGAAGAGGATCAGGAAGAACAGGGTCAGGAAGAAGGGAAGCCATTTGCGCCCGTCCTTCTGCCCCATGTTGGCGTACACCACCTCATCCCGGACAAAAACGATGAGCACTTCGAGGAAGTTGGCGAATCCGTGCGGCACTTCGCCCCGCTTGATCCGGCCGGTAGTCGGGATGACAAGTAGAATCGCCAGAAGGGAGGCGATCACCAGGCCGACCATGTGGCGAGTGACCTGGAAACCTTGCGCATGCTTCTCGCCGAGGAATGAAAAATCACCCTTGATGTAGGGGAGGGGAAGTTCATAGCCGAGCAGGGAGTAGGCGGGTCCATCCAGCAGGTGGTGCGAAAGGTATCCCATCACACCGCCACCATGCTCTTCGTCATGCCCTGCATCGTGTCCGGTCGCGGCATGATGGTCGTCATGCGCGTGAGCAGCGTCACCGAGGGCAGCAGCATCCTCGCCGTGGGATGCCTCGATCTGCTCCCCACCCACCGCCTCGATGCCTGCCCCATGCGGGGAATCCGCCACCGACACAGCAACTGCGACCAACAAGCCAAGCATCAGCAGCGACAGCCGTCGCATCATCTCTGCCCCTGTTTCACCGTGAGCATCGCCGCCACGGTTACGATGATCAATGCGGCCACGTAGGCCGTCACCATTCCGAATGCTGTAAGCATCGTGGTCCAGCCGAGAATCTTCAGCGCCAGGACCATGAAGCCAATACCGATGAGCAGTTTCGCCGCGAAGGCGACCATCATCCTTGTGAATACCTGCTCGAACTTCTTCGCACGAAGAGGTGGTGTCAGCAAAGCAACCCCCACCCCTCCCATGGTCAGCGCTGCAAGAACGAAGTAAAGCAACTGAATCAGACTCACGAGCGATCCCCGTTGTCACCCCGCTTCTCTTCCTTCTCGCGCTTTTCCGAGTAGCGCTTCACCTTCAGCACCATCGAGGCGGTCCCGCCGCCTGCCCCCCAAAGTACGCCGATCACCATGAAGACCGGGTAGGTGCCAAGGATCTCATCCAGCCACTTCCCCAGGATCGTCAGCGCAAAGACTGACAACGCCAGGGTGATGGAGGTTTGCAGCGCCAGATCCAGCCAGCCGCCGTAACTCGCACGGTCGTCCCTGCCCTGACGGCTTGATCGAGGGCTGGGCAAATTCACACGTCAGCCTGCGTTGCCTGATCGCTTCTTGTCGTTCTCTTCTTCCGCCAATTGGATGCGTGAAGAGACTTCGGGAGTACCCCGCGACTCGCGACGCTGCCGTCTCAGTCGTTCCACAGCCTCGTCACCCATCGTGCTGGTGCCGTTGAACACCGCACCTTCGCTGACCAGCAGACTCCCTGTCGCCAGGTCCCCTTCGAGCATGCTCGAACCTTCCAGGACCACACGGCGCCGCGCGATTACAGTGCCCGAAACCCGACCGCCGAGGATGACCTCATCGGCCTCAATGTCACCGGTCACTCGGCCATGCTTCCCGATCGAGACCGCACCACCGCAGATCAGCACACCGCTGAAGGTGCCATCCACACGCAGCGAGCCATCAAGCGTGAGCGACCCCTCGAGTACGGCATCCGCGCCGATGATCGACGAGAGCGCTTCCGGGTTCTTCTTATTGGCCGACATGGTTGTCTCCCCGTTTGGGCAGCAGAACGAGTGGATCGACCGCCCTGCCGTTGATCCGCGCCTCGAAATGAAGATGAGGAGCGGTACTGATCCCGGAATTGCCGGAAAGCGCGATCGGTGTACCGGATTGCACACGATCCCCGGGACGAACCAACAGCAATTCGTTATGACCGTAAAGGGTCATCAGCGACGCGCCATGATCGAGGATGATCCGGTTGCCGTAACGTGGGGTCCAATCCGCAGCGACAACTGTCCCTGCAGCAACCGCACGGATCGGTGTGCCACGTGGCACCGCGATGTCAACCCCAGCGTGACTCAACCCCGGATCGATCGGCGAACTTTCAAATCGGCGAGTCATGAAGCCATCCACCGGCCAGCGGTCCGGCAGGGTGACATCCTGCCCCACCGCCAGTTTCGGCATCAGGCCGAGCGCGTCATCAAGAGTATCGGAGCTGAAAGCGACAGGTATCCAGGGTTTTTCGTCCAGGCCTGCCGGCAGCTCGCTCTCAACAGCTTCCCCAGCTTCAAGGATCCGCTCCAGGTCCGCGCCCTCCGTCAGAGAGCGTTTCACCTGTTCACTGAAACGCTGCAGCTCATGCAATTGCGCTTCAATTCTCCGTACACGTCCCACTTCCACCCGAAGATGCTGGTTCTCCTCTGAGAGACGGTCTCGATCCAACGCCCGCTCTGTGAGGTTCGAATAGAAGAGAATTCCCAGCACAATCAGGATCAGCAGGAAAATGCCCGCCCCGATCAGAAAACCGAAAAGGGCCGGACTGATGTAGTATTCCCGGGCTCGTCCATCACCCGGTGGATACCACAGGAGGTGATGCCTTCTACGCAAACTCCGCCTCCCAACCCCCGTCATTGAAGCGCAAATGTAACCTCGACTCAGGGGCGAGTCAACGTCTCCCTCCGACACTGGAGACGTATAAAATCGTGCCGCGACAAGCCAGTCAGGCTGTCACACGTTTCCTTGCCAAGTCAAATAAAATCACAGCGGCAGCCGCCGATACCGAGAGGGATTCCACCCCTGCCGCGAGGGGTATTTGTACTGTTACGTCACAAACTTTTCGCACTCTTTGTGACAAGCCTCGCCCCTCACTTCCCACGACAAGAATGGTCCGCTCGTGCCAGGCGTGATCCCACAACCTCTCGCCTTCCCCCCCTGTTGCGCCGTGAATCCACCACCCCTCTTTTTTCAGAAGAATCAGGGCGTCAGCAAGGTTTCCCACCTGGACAACCGGTAGGCGAGTGATCGTCCCGGCGGAAGTCTTGACTACGGTGTCAGTCAGGGGAGCGCTCCGCCTTGCGGGCAGCATAAGTGCATCGCACCCGGCGGCCAGGGCTGAGCGAGCCACTGAGCCGACATGGTGCGGATCGGTCACCTCGTCAAGGGCGATAAGCAGGTTGTGCGTCAACGGGATCGACTTGCCGAGGTCCTTCAGCTCGTGCAACGGCATCGGCGCAGCCTCGGCTACCACCCCCTGGTGATTGCCTCCGCCAAAGGCTTTCTTCGCCACTTCGGGCGGAACTCGATCGACCCGGACCTTCCGTTTCTTCGCCTCGGTGATGATCTCACCGATGATCCGTCCCTGCGTCCCGAGCGCGATCTGCACCCGTTGCACCGGCTTGCCCGATTGCAACAACTCAAGCACCGGTTTACGTCCAATGACTCGCATGGCTTTCCACGATTGAGCTGGCCCGACAAATCAGTATCGAATCACGTTCGGCGTCTTAATAGTGACTGGTACGCCTCCCCACAACTACCTCACTCCGGGAACACTGCCGACACCATCCAGCAGCGCAAAACTGCCACTCCCTCAAGCGTACCTGTCACAAGTTCCCCGGTGGCATTGCGAGAAGTACTGAATCCCCCTCTCCGCAGCCCGCAAACTACAGCTTGTCAAAGCGCATGTGAAAATATTAGGCAACCCTAACCCACGAAGTCGAGCCATGCAACCCACACGGCTCCCCCGTGCTCTCTTTGTGAAAATCAGCGCAAAGTATTGTTATGCCGGGAGCTCACGGGTACGGTCGAACCTTTGTTGAAGCTTGGCGGTAAGGCTGCAGTGCTACCTGCTCGCCCGGGGCACAGCGCTCACAATCTCGAACGTCTTCACCCCGCCGGTCCAACATACTGTGAGGAAGCCCGGTACCGAAGCATCGATGTGGAGTGGATGGCAGAGGCTTTCCGCAAAGCCGGAAGGTGGTTTGATTGCAATGTGCCTTACGGTTTGCCCGGACAAACGATTCGGAGCGATCCCATTCTCGATGGATCCTCCTGAGATTGGTGCATGAACCCAGCGGTCAAGTTCGCTGAGAGGCAAGCGTAGCGCGGTCTCCATGCGATCTTGACAACCCGTTTCGCCAGAGACAGCCACACGCATTCTTGTGAGGAACCAGATGGCTTTTGGAGTCGCTCTCCCGAAGGGATATCTTCTCACCTATTGCGAACCTCATTTGGAAACCACATGGCAAAGCTCACCTTCCTCGGCGCGGCACGGACAACAACCGGTTCAAAACACCTGCTGAGCTGGCAGGGCAGCACACGAATGCACCGACTCCTGGTCGATTGCGGCATGTTCCAGGGCATCAAGGAACTGCGTCTGCGGAACTGGGATCCCTTCCCGGTCAACCCGGAGATCATCGATGCCGTCATTTTGACCCACGGCCACCTCGATCATTGCGGCTACCTGCCCCGTCTGGCGAGAATGGGCTTCGACGGCCCCATTTACGGCACTGCAGCCACCCTCGAACTGGCCGAACTGATCCTGCGGGACAGCGCACACATCCAGGAAGAAGACGCCCGTCACGCGAAAAAGTGGGCCTACTCCAAGCACAAGGATCCGCAGCCGCTTTACACCGAAAACGATGTGGAGAAGGTCATTCCCCTCTTCCAGAAACTCGAGTACAACAAGTCCTACCCCCTGCTGGAAAAACTCACGGTCCGTCTCCACCATTCCGGCCACATTCTCGGCTCGGCGTTTGTGGAGGCGACCGTCGAGGAGGAGAACAAGCCGATACGTGTTGTTTTCAGTGGAGATGTGGGCCGTTACAATCAGCCCATCCTGCAGGATCCGGAACCCCCCACTGGTGCTGATTATTTCCTTCTCGAGGGGACCTACGGCGATCGCCGTCACAGCACAGCCGACCCGCTCGACGAAATCGCTGACACGGTCAACCGCACGCTCAAACGGGGTGGTTCGGTGGTCATCCCCGCCTTTGCCGTGGGACGAAGCCAGCAACTCATCTATTACCTCGCTGAATTGCTCGACCTGGGACGGATCCCGTCGGTTGACATTTTCCTCGACAGCCCGATGGCCGTCAATGTCACGAAAAAAACGACCAAGTTCCACGAGGAGCTGGACCTGCAGACACTTCTCGGGGTGAAAGAGGAGCGCATATTCAAACGGCCCGAGGTTCATCTGCTCGCGACACGTGAACAATCGATGAAGTTGAACGACAATGCCGATCCCTGCATCATCATTTCAGCTTCGGGGATGGCGACCGCGGGACGAATCCTCCACCATTTGAAACGACGGCTACCGGGCGAAAAGAATACCATCCTGCTGGTGGGGTACCAGGGCGAGGGGACACGCGGCCGTTCCCTGCTCGAGGGTGCGCCGGAGGTGAAGATTCACGGTCAGATGATCCCGGTGAAGGCGGAAATTGTCAACATGTCGTCCCTATCCGCCCACGCCGATCCGGATGAGATGATGCCCTGGCTGCGACGGATGGTTCCCCCGGCGAAAACATTTCTCGTTCACGGTGAGGCGAATAGCCTGGAAGCGTTCAGCGAGAAGCTCGGGAGCGAGTTGGGGTGGGCAGTGGAGATCCCGACCCTCGGGCAGGAGGCAGAACTCCCGCCGATCGACCCGGCATCGAGAACCCCCATAAAGGTTGTACCTCGACCCCGGGCGCTTGAGACGCCGCCCCTGTTTCCTTCAGCGGAGATGCTTGTGGTTGTCACACTCGAAAAGGAGGTCACCCTGCCGGACGGGTTAGCCTCCAGCCGGGTATTCCGTGGACCGCTTGATGATCAGGTAGTGGAGCGCATCCTGAGCCAGACCTCGGCAAAGGACATTCTGTTGATCGGCAATGGCCGTAAGCAGGACTCGCCGCTACTCGATCGTTTACGCGATAATGGCAGGCAGCTTTGGCAGATAACACTTATTTAGCCCTGCATGACCCACGGGGGGGGGCCATCCGGGCACGGCTGCACTTCAGAACGGTCTGACCGGTTAGCCCCGGCTTTCCGCCCGCAGCACCGCACGGTTTGAGAGAATTGAACCCGATATCGCCATCAGCCCTGCCAGGATGAGGGTGATTCCAAACAGTGCCAGGTTCTCCTCACGTGAAAACAGCGAGATCAACCCTTGACCGAGCACGAGGAGACTGATAACCAGGTTTACAATCAGGCGTAGCTTTAGTCCAAACCAGTACTTGATCAGGGAGTTCTGAAGGCCATAGATATCCCACAGACTCATCAGGGCGCACCCCAGCAGGAAGGCAATGGCTGGCCAGGCTCCCAATCTCTCCAGCTTACCGTCATAAACCTGGATGACATCCACCAGCCCAATCGAAAACAGTAGCATTGGCGGCAACGCCAGGAGCCAATACATTTTCCCGATCTTACGTTTCATCCCATCCCCCAATCACAGAGTTGTCAAATGAGTGATAATAACGATGTGAATGATTTCCTGCAATCAGCGCCTCGAATAATCGCCAGATAAAAATTACAGCTCCTTCTGAGAATTGGTGTATGATTTCAGCTGCCAAGTCGCGCAGCGAAACAAGGGTGCTCCATACCCTATCTGACTTGGCGATCTGCTTGCTGAATAACCCTGCACCCGCTCAGATGAGGATCCCGTCAACTCAAGCTTCTCCCCCACTCTTCCGATGAGAAAGATGAGGGGGAATCCCCTTGAAACCGCAAGGAGAATCGCTGATCCATGGGTAGAGGAATCGTCACCTGGCCCTTTGTCGCCCTGCTGTTGATCCAGGCAGCAGCGTCCGCGCAGGAAGTGGAGAATCGTTTCCAGCTCGCTGGGACGATTGACATCACCTCCAGCCTCGCTGGGGATGCCTCACGATTTACTACCAACGAGCTGCCTCCCAACTATCGTGATCCTCACATCCTGTTGCACGAGTTCAATCTCTCTCTCTTCGTGCCCTTCGATGACGAGTTCTCGCTGGAGGCGCGTATGCGGATTGATGCGAGGAACGATGGCTACCCTGGTCAGCCCACCCTCCCGATCTATGCAGTCAACTGGTTCCCAGTCGATTTTCGCGGCTCCTTCAGCCTTGGACGATTCCCGACTCCCTTCGGAGTTCATCCGGAGCGTCAGCTCCAGCGTGACCGCACCTTCATTGCTCAACCCCTCGCCTGGGGCTACTTCGTCCCCCTCTCGGAGAACCACGGTTACCGTCCCGGGATCACAAACAGCCGTGACGGGTACCGTACCCGCGACCTGGGCACCACTCCCCTCGGCTTCGAAGCATTGTCCACCGGGCTTCGTTATGACTGGTGGAACCGTTACGGCAAACGGTTCGCATTTGCCGTGACCAATACCGCGCCCTCTTCGCCGGATGGTATGATCGATCAGCTTTCGGTGGCTGTGGCGGGACATTACTCGAACCAACCCGAGGAGTGGCTGCGCTATGGTGTCTCCGGGGCGTACGGTTCCTTCATGGAGCAGGATTTAACCATCAACCCGGTCCTGCGGGATACGGAGCAATACTACCAGTTCGCTCTCGGTGCTGACTGGAGAATTCAGCACGGTCGGATCACCCTGGCGGGCGAGCTGGTTGGAAGCCGCTGGTTCCTGCCCCGTTTTCAGGGCACTGGCTTTTTCTCCGCCGATGGTGACCCTGCAAACCCCACCCCGGTCAAACCAACCCTACTCGGCGGCTACACCGACCTGCGTATCGATCTGCCCACCCTCACCCCCATCTACCTGGCGGGCAGGTTCGACACATTGCAATTCCTGAAAATGGACGACCCGGTTTTCGGCGAGAAGGTGGACTGGATGCTGGATGTAATCCGCTGGAGTGTGGCGTTTGGGTTGGATCTTTCACATGGTCTCAGCACAAACCTGAATGTCAGCGACCAGTTCCTGCGTGATGACCCAGCCCCCGGCGACGATTGGACCGTGCGCCTGATGCTCACCGCGGAGTTCTGATCGGCCACTCGGCGAGGTCAGCAAGGGTTGCGTCAGGTATGTAGCGAAGCGAAGACCTGACGGAACTGTTTGTAACGGGATGCAGATCAACTGCTTCCCGTTCAACCCGCCTGCGCATACTCTCAGAGGCAGCGGCCCATTCAATGATGTCAACGGTGGAAGGAAGGTCCGACTCGGAAAATGCCTTGCGGAATCTGCCCAATTCCTGGATGCTCAACCGTTTGTCATTCATGATACAGATATCGAGGTCTGAGAACTTGGGTCCTCACAAGAAATTGTGCATGGTTTAAGGCAACTGTAGTCCTCCCATGCAGTGCATAAGGACGGTTTCAAACGCCTCTGGTGTACGAAACCCACTGCTTCTTCGGCTGATGGCTTTCGCCGTGCTGTTTAGCGCCTCTGCAGTTCCGTTACTGATCTTCGTTTTGAGGGTCTTCACAAGAATTTGTGCAGCATTGCTCGGTTGAAGAAGCTGTCAAGATCGCCTGGAGGCCGCAGGTCTCAGGAGTGTCTTAACAGCGCAACCAGAAGCACCTTGTGGTAAGTCCTTGTTTTCTTGAAAAGAAAGATGTTTATCGACAGGCAACAAGTCTGTTGAGTGGTCGCTCGCAGTCTTCGCCCCGACAAGCGCAGCAAATTTCTTTTCAAGAAAACAAGGTTCGTTCAAGATGTCTTTTTCATAGCTGTCAAGTCGCGCCGAGAGACCGCGCTACGCTTGCCTCTCGGCGCGACTTGACAGCTGGATTCTTGCACCAATTCTTAGGAGGAGCCGTACTTCTTAACCAGTACAACTCGAGTGCCGGAGTGGGTGGGGGTAACCTTAACTTCGTCCATCAGGTGACGAATTATCAGCAGGCCGCGTCCCGATTCGGAAAGCAGGTTTTCAGGGTCGGTGGGATCGGCAACCTCCTCGACAACAAAACCATCCCCCTGGTCGCTCACTTCGATCCTCAGACCGTCGTTAAGCTCTTCAAGCTGGATGGTCACCGTTTTTCCTGAGTCGCCCTGATTGCCATGCACAATGGCGTTATTGACCGCTTCCGACAGAGAGATGGCGATATCATCCCGTTGATCCGGGGTGAAAGGAAGTCCGGCGATGTGGGTTTCGGCGAATTCATCCACCTCCACCAGTTTGTCTGGATCGGAGGGAATGACCAGCCTGGCTTTGACACTCATAGGTGTTTCACCACAATAACCGTGCGATCGTCGAGGTCCCCGTGATTCCGGTGGTACTTCTTCGCTTCACGTTCAATGGTCTCGGCAATCACCCTGGCGGATTCTCCGGCTCGTTGTCTCACCAGCAACTCAACCCGTTGGTCTCCGAACTCCTCACCTTCTTCGCCACCGGCTTCGACAATCCCATCTGTATACATGACCAGGATTGCGCCGGGTTCCAGATCGGCATTGGCTTCAAAATAGGCGGCGTCCTCGAGCACCCCCAGCAGCGGACCGCCGGTCTGCAATTTCACCGCCCTGCCATCTGCGTGCAGCAGGAGAGGCGGATTATGGCCTGCATTGACATAGGTAAAACGGCCTGTCAGACGGTTCAACACTCCATAAAACGCGGTAACAAACCGCTCCGCTCCGGTGGAGGCATGCAGGAACTTATTCAACTCCGCCATCACATTACGGATGGAATACACTGTCTCGACCCGTGCCCGTAATGCGGCGCGCAGTCCGGACATGACCAATCCTGCGGGAACTCCCTTGCCTGCAACATCCGCAATCACAATTCCCAGGTCGGACTGGGTGAGCGACAGGAAATCGAAATAATCCCCACCAACCGATGTCGAAGGCACATTCAGCCCGGCGATGTCGTAGCCCTCAAACTCCGGCGCACCACGCGGCAGCAGGTTGCGCTGGATGTCATGGGCGATCTCCAGCTCACGCTCCGCCGCCTGAGCCTCGATCAACTCACGGTTGATCTTTGTTCGGTCAAGGCTGATCGCGGCATAGCTCGCCAGGTTTTCCAGCAAGTGCTGGCTCGCGATGGCGAACGCACCAATCTGGTCGGACTCCAGGTTGATCGCGCCGATCACCTCCCCTTTGGAGAAGATCGGAACGCTGATCTCGCTGCGTGTCTCCTCGCGGGCTGAGATATAACGTGGATCAAGCCGGACATCATCCACAATCTCGGCCCGTCCATTGGTGATCACCCAGCCGAGAATGCCTTCATCGACCTTTTGACGGAACCGATCCTCCCGCAGCACAGGATAACCACGTGTCACCTGGGCGCGAATTTCGCGGATGTGGGTTTCCGGATCATCACGTGTGAGAAAGATCCCCGCTGCATTGTAGGGGATCGCCGACATCAGGCCATCGAGGATGGCATCCAGCACTTCCTGTTCATCGGCCGCCCTTGCCAGCAGCATGGCGGTCGTCCGTAAAAGCTCGAACTCCGCCCTTGTTTCATCACTTCGCAGGATTTGTGCCAGTGTCTGCTCAAGCCCATCCAGGCGTTCGAACAGGGCACGACAGGTCTCATCTCCGGGGCCGGACTGGATCGCATTCTCAAGCAGGAGCCGGAACTCGTGCAGTCGCGTCCCGAGGAGTGTCAACTCTGCGTCATGACTGAATTTCACGATCTTTCCCGCACAGGAAACGCGACCGAATGGAACTCGGACTGGCTGTTACTCGCTGAATGAAGCGATTGCTGATTCGACCGAGTCGTAGGAGTTAAAAACCTGAACCAGTTTTGTGATCATGAGTAGCGATTTGATCTTGTCCGTGACACGGGCGAGCTTCATTTCACCGCCGGCATTGCGTACGGTTGTCAATCCGCCGATCAGGATGCCCAATCCGGACGAGTTCATCCAGTCCACCTTGCCAAGATCAACCACCACTCTCGTGATCCCCGAATCGAGAGACTTTTTCAACTCGTCACGAAAGAGAGTGGCGTCCGGGCCACCCATGATCTTGCCCTTGAGTTCGATGACCGCAATGCTTCCGAATTGCTCAGACTTTACCTTCATCGCCTGCTCCTGTCCCGAAAGATCAGCCAGGGGCCCCTGGCTCGTGTCCACTATTGAAGAAACGGTAAAGTAACCATCCCGATGCAGTCGGACAAGCCGTTTCCACAGCCCATGCAGACCCGACCCCCGTATGGGAGCCTGTCCGGATCAACGCAGTAAAGTCACCCGTCGAACTACACTGCCCTGCTCAGAATTCAGCCGGACAAAATAGCTCCCGCTCGCCAGCCCATGCGCATCCCAAACGAGGTGATGACTTCCCTGACCGAGGTCCCAGGAGACAATCTGCCGTCCGAGCAGATCGAAAACAGAGATCACGCCCTGACTGCCTGGCACGACAACGTCAATGGCGAGGGAAGGATTGAAGGGATTCGGGTGCGCCGTCATGGCAAGATGGGTGGGCAGGAAACCATCCCCGCTCTCCGGAGTCGAGAATGGAATGGATAGCAGGAAATGGGTTAGCCGGATGAGGTACTCCTCCCGTGTGGTGAACCGTGTAAGCGAATTGATCGCTTCAATCCCGAACGACATGACCACCGTCCGGTACTCCCCCGGCACGGAACCTCCATGAGATACGACCAGGGGATGCCCGCCGGTCTGGCTGATGAAGTCAACCGTCGCTTCTCCCAATGCGACCAATCCATCCACCTCCTGCCCCCGGGCGGCGCCGAGGGTAAAGAGGCTGTCATGGTTCGCCAAATAGGTTTCACGTGCCCCGTCGATAATGGTGCTCGAGAAATCCATCTGCCCCGCCTCGACATGAAAGAGGTCGCGCAGAATGTCCGGGTCGCCCAGGTTCATGAAACGGTCACCGCTCAGGGCGACTCCTCCATTCCCATTGAGATAGGCCTGGATCGAGGAGTATTGGGATGCCTCCAGGACACTTTCGGTGGCGTCACCAGAACTCCAGATGACTGCGTCAACTGTTTGAATGGTGTCCCCCGGCTGGCCCTTTTCCGGAATGCTCCAGACATAGGGTTCCGGGTGGGGATTCCACTGTGATGCGATCATCGATCCGGCAATCGTCTCGATCACATCCTCATTTCCATCCTCGCTGATCAGCATCACCAGTGCCGGTCGGGTGAAGAAATCGACCCGGTACTCCTCCGCTTCAGCGACAGTCACCATCGCTTCACGATTGAGCAAGGGTGCGTGAACCGGAATCATCATCAGGTGGTAGTCACCGGGCAGCGCTTCGATATGGTAGCTGCCATCATCCGGATCGCTGTAGGCAACTCCACTGCGCGGCGGAGTCGCGCCGAGCTGTTCCCAGTGAATCGCCGCCTCGACCACACGCGAGTTCAGTTCGTCAGTGACCACCCCCGTGATGGAACGTCCCTGCACAGCGGTGTAGGTCATGAGGAGAGTGTCATTCGAGGCAACTTCGTCCGACAGGGTATGGACGACAAGACGTACAACCTGCTCGCCCGGTTCCTGGGGAGTCCAAAGGTCGGTGAAGGTGACATCAACCGTGTGCCCAAACGGCACCTCGGTCGTGGTCGGTTCAAACGCACCACCCGGAGCGGTGAGATAGAGGCTGACCACCTGCTCCGGTTCCAGGAGATGCTGCATCCCGCCATTCCCTACCCGGACAGTAACTGGTATCGGGTTGCCGACAACCACAGGCCAAGTGGGGACTGGATCCACGACATCCAGCGCCACAGCATCCGCCTGGATATCGTCAAACTCGAACAGCGATTCGAGCACGTACCAGAGCAGGTAGGCGCTTGTCCAGGATTGATCATCAGCCCACTGCCCCTGGGTGCCGGGTAGTCCGGCATCGTCATCCAAATGCACCTGGTCGAGCAGATATTCGGTCACCTCGACCATGTTGTCGTAGCTCTCCTGGTCACCCAGCACACGGTGAATCGCCGCCCAGGCGTGACCATACCAGACAGTCCATGAATTGTTCCAGGCTCCGGGTCCGGAGTAAGTGTCCATGTAGGAGGAGACTGTTGGGATCCACTCAGCTCCACCTTCGGGATCATCGCTGTAAAGCGCGGTCACCACTCCCCACATGGCGGTTCCGCCCGACATCGCCCAGGTTTCATTGTTGTTGAGACGATTCGGGTTGGCATCGATCCAATTCTTCACGCCTGTCGCAATCTCCTGCGCCGCCTCGATCCACTGGGGGTTCTCACGCCAGACGCCATACAGGTAGAGTGTCCCGGCGCCGAACCCTGCCGCGAGGGGATTGAGTTGAACACCGGTGTTGCTCCAGGTGAGACGCCACGTGTCGAGGTAACGGGCGCAGGAATCGCCATAGGCAAGGTAGGTGTCGTTCACGCCGTAGGCTTGGGTGTATTCCATCGCCGCTACAAGTCCCCATCCGCAGTTGTGGACACGGTAATAATTCGGGTTTCCGCCCCCCTCTTCGAGGTAGGCGGGGAAGTTGAGTGTGTACGTCCAGGCGTTCTCGATGAAGGTCTCGAAACGGTCATAATCACCTGTGGCTCTCGCATACCATGCCCAATCCCGCAGCGCTTCCTGCGTGTTGTCGGTCTGGATGATGTTCCAGTTCGCCGTCGATTCCCCCTCACGCTGCCCGCCGAAATTCGGGCCCGGTTCGAGGACCTGGAAGAGGGTCAACCAGTTCAGGGTGGCGAAGTACTCAAGGGTGCCGACATATCCCTCCAGCTCATCGAGCCCGCTGGGGACACGCATCGGTCCAATCGGCATGTGGTCCGCCCTGAGCTGGGCTTGTCGTTCCGCTTCTTCAAGCGGGACATAAGGCACTGCAAGGGCCGCGAATGGAAGGACGATGAATGCGAGAAATGCTGAAACGGGAAGCAACAGCCATCTTCGTTGGCGGTTCATGTTTACCTCACACATTGTGCAATCTCGCAGGGATGCGGAATGGAGTGACGTCTCAAGGGGTGACTCGTCTGCGATTCAACCCTCAACTCTCTAAGCACAGGATGGCATCAGGCATTCGGCAGACAGTTCCCTCCCTTTAAGCTACCGCCTGTTGCCGCTTCAGGCAATGCCATCGCCGCCGTTGCCGTAAACCGACTCGGTGCCCTACCTTGCCCGCGTGGAAAGATTCACACACCCTCTGCTCTCCGCCCGATTGGAAGGAGCACTCGAACCCTACCCTGATCCGCAGACCCTGCGTCTCCGGTTCGACCGGCTGCTCCGTGCAAACCCCGCAGCGGCTGGTGTATTGACGGATGAGAGCGATTCGGCAGGTTCTCTGCTGATCGATCTTCTCTCGCTGGGGGACGCCCCCCTCGATGAAGTGATCCGTCACCCACATCTCCTTCGTCCCCTGCTTGACCCGCGCAACCTTGATGATCCTTTCGCCGAGAACCCGCCCCCTTTGCCCAAGCTGGCCCGGTTCAAACGGCATATCTGGCTGAAGATCATGCTCCGTGACCGCAGCCGTCTGGCGAGCTACGATCAGACCACTCACGATCTGACACGTCTCGCCGACCTGGTCGCCGAGCTTGCCATGCAGGCCATTTCGGCAACAACTCAGCCTGTGGTTCTCTTTGCGCTCGGCAAATGGGGCGGTGGTGAGCTGAATGCCGCCAGCGACATCGATCCGGTCTTTTTTGCACCCTCCGGCAATGATCCCATGCAGAACGACCGGACAGTCCGCGCCTGGACCAACCTCGTGTCCGGCGCCGAAAATGGCGAGGAAGTTTACCCGGTCGATCTGCGTCTCCGTCCCGAGGGAGTGGCAGGACCCCTCGCCTGGAAGCTCGATGAAGTGGAACGCTACTTTTTCCAACGCGCTGCGCCCTGGGAACGGATCGCCTACCTGCGTGCCCGATACCTCTCCGGCCCCCTGCCCGACTGGTTCAACGAAGTCCTTGAGCAGTTCCTCTTCGGCGGGATTCTTGACCCCAAGCGACGTGTTTCAGAAACCGCACGCGCACTCCGTGCTGTCCACTCCACCTCGCGCCCTCGTGACCTGAAACGCGCACCCGGCGGAATCCGAGATGTCGAATTCCTGGTTGCATCATTCCAGCTTCTGGAGGGACCGACCGACCCGGCACTCCGTCACGGCGCAGTTCCGCAGCTTCTTCGCCTGCTGCGTGACCGTGCTGCGCTTACCGCGGAGGAGTTCACCGCACTCGATGAGGGGTACCGTTTACTCAGGCAAGCTGAGCACGCCTTGCAGGTGGAGGAGGATCGGCCACGATTTATCCTGCCACCGCCTGAGTCGCCCCTGCATCGTAGGCTCGCCTACGCCCTGCATCTGCCACCTGAGCAACTGGAGGATGTCATTGCTGCCGCGAGGAGTCGTGTTGCTGAAATCGTTGACCGACTCCTGCTGAACGAAGCCCAGGACAGCTTTCCCGGGGCTTCGCTGGTCGATCCGCAGGCGGACAAGACGAATGGCGACACACTCTCCCTGCCTGTGGAATCAACCGGGATGAGCGCGATTGTCCGACGGTTGACCGGTCCCTGGGGACCGGCTGCCGCGCTGATTGAGACATCACTCCTGGCGAAAGCCCAGGATCCGGCCGAGGCGATGACCAGGTTGGAATCGGCGGTCAACGCCTATGGTGGACCGCGCGCCTGGTTGGCCGTTCTCGAGGCAAATCCCCGTCTGAAGCCGCGCATCACCCAAATGCTTTGCTCCAGCCCACGGCTACTGGATGAGGCGAATTCCAGGCCTTATCTCTACGAACGAGTGGGATCGGTGGCAAGCGAACTTTCGATGGAGCTGCCTGCCTCCGGCAAACTCGATGACTACCTCGGTGACATGCTCTTCTCACTCGGAGATCGTTTCCTCGCGGGCGAGATGGATGCGGAAGCGCTCACGACCGACTGGACGAACGCCGTTGACAGGGTCATCCGGCACCTCGCAGAGAATGGATTCGTACGCAGCGCACCGGCAGTCGCCCTGCTCGCCCTCGGTAAATGGGGTGGCGGAGAACTCGCCCCGGATGCCGATCTCGACCTGATGTTTGTCTGTGACGAGACGGATGCCTCGACCCTCGCCGCAGTGATCCAGGGTGCGACCCAGTGGATGCAGCTGGCCTCTCTCGGTGGCAGGCTGATGCTGGATGCCCGTTTGCGCCCGGAGGGTGGGGTCGCGCCGCTCGTGATCACCCTCTCGCGTCTGCAGGACTACCTGGCAAGCCGTGCGCAGCCTTGGGAGAAGATCGCACTGGTCCGTGCACGGTTTGTCGCGGGTGATGTTTCGGTAGGCGAGAGGGCGCTGCGTTTGCTCCAGGCTTTCACGGTGCCACCACCCTCGGAGAATGCCCTCTCCCTGATTGATCTCGCACGAAAAAAAGCAGCGGAGGCTTCACGTCCACGGCCCGGTGTTATCAAGCTGAAAAAGGGGCTTGGCGGAATGATGGATTTCGAGTTTGCGGCTTCTTTTCTGGGATGGCGACGGCAGATGCCACCGGGGGAGTGGTGGTATGCGCCCATTCCAGTCCGCTTTCGCGCTTTCGCGGAAGCGCAGAACTCATCCCTGTTTGTCGACGCCGCGGAGGCTTATCTCGAGCTGCGCCGATGGGACCTTGTGCAGCTGATTTCACGCGGGCACCGGAGGGGGGACCTGCTCAGCGAAGGCGAGGAAGCCGAACGATTCGCCCATGCCGCAGGGATGGAGGTGCAGGAGATCAGCGAACGCTTCCGTGAGATATCCTCGCTGGGAAGGCGTCTCTATGAGCTGGGATTGCGGGGGACGTAAATGGCCTGGGTGTTCTAAGAAGTGCGAGGGAGGTTCGGGCTGGCCTCCGCTACGCTAAAGACCCGCCGCAACGTGTAGGTGTTCGGGCAGGTCAGAAGAGCTGCCCGACTTACCGCCAGGTCTACGGATCTGGCGGAACGGCACACTACAGATTGCCACTCCGCCCCGCTCTCGGTGACAGTCACTACAAAACTCAAGGTCTTGGTGACTGTCACTCGCGCGGCAGGTCTCCGCTTCAGTAGAGACCTGCCGCAACGTGGGTAACGTGAGCACCGCCCGCTTATAAGGTCCAGGACATCCCGAAAGCGAAGGTCACACCTGCCGAGGTGATCTGGGCAGTCTTCCATTCGCCCTGGTTGTAGACAAGCAGCACCGTCTGTTTCGGATATCCTGCGAACCCGATCTGCGCACGCAGCGCCACATCCGGGGTGAGCAGCAGCTCACCGCCCACATCCAGCCCAACGCCATAGACCGTGGCGTCCGACCCCTTCTCCACATCGGGATCATCGAGGAAGTCCGTATCGATGAAATCCACTCCGATTCCGCCGAATTTCAGTGTTCCATACGCGGCGAGCCGACGGAAATACCATTTCTTCCGAATGCCGCCCATTCCATTCCAAACAGTCATATTCTCGATCGGCACCCAGCCACCTTCCGCGATCAGGTAAAGTTCACTGATGCCCACCAACCAGGCGGTGTTGTATTCCAATTGCAGCCCGATATCGACCTTACGTCCCTCTTCATCCGGCGGCAAAGCGAAAACGACATTCGGGTCCAGGAAGTTGAAAGAGAGGCCCTCGATGGCGTCAAACCCCTCCGCTTTCCAGGGGATGACACCGATGCGCGGGGTGATGTTCAAACCGAACCTGGCATCCTCGATCACCTGGTCGCCCTCGCTGGCACGACCGATCAACACCTGCGCACGGCTTCTTTTTTCTTCGATTCGCCGCACCTTGGCGAAGGCTTCCATTTTCTGCGGTTTACCCTGCATGTCCAGCGACCAGGCTTTGTACCGCCGGTCCATCCGGACCCCGAAATCCTTGCCGAGGTCGAAACTGAAAGCATTCAACTCGGTATCGGTCGCGACCGCTTTCAGGGAAAACTCGTCCATCTTGCGGATTTCGGTCTTCATCTGCTCATACACACCATCCATCGCCGACTCAAACGCACGCTCCTCCTTGTCCTCCTCAGCATCCCCGAGAAGCGCGGCCTGGGCAAGCATTTTCATGGAACCGAGCACGCCGCCGATTCCCTCCGAGGTGCCTCGGACTGTCCCGATCAGGCTCTTGTCTGTCGTCCTGTAAATGTCGATGTGGGCATTGATCTTAAATTCATAACGGTGTCCGCCTTTTTCCTGCTTGATCTTTTCCATCTTCACCTTGTCAATGGTCGGAACAAAGGCATACCCGTTGGCGACCGCCGCTTTCAAATCGTCAAGGGTGACACGTGCTTCGCCGATCCGCCCATCGGGCTGCTTGCGAAGCTGAACCAGCTCCTGAGCATGTTGCTCGAGGTAAGCGTTCGCATCCGCCAGGAAACCATCCAGGTCCCCTGAAGCGGCAACATCCACGAAATCAAATCTTTCGAACGTGGTGACAAAGGTCTCGAGGAACTTGGAACGCGCCCAGCGTTCACGTGCCGACGTCATATCCTTGAATGACTCGGCGTAACGGGTGTCGAAGACAAACAAAGTCTTCTTCTCGGAGCGCTGCAATTGCGCCTGGACAGGTGAGACCACAGCGAATGCGAGCGTCAGGAGAGAAATGGCAAGCAGACCGCGTTTCATTACAACCTCCAACCGGTTGAACAGAGGCTCCCGAAAGACAGCAACTACAGTTTTTCCCACTCCTCAACAATCTGCAGCGCATTGGTCGCAGCACCTTTGCGCAAGTTGTCGGCAACCACCCACATGAGAATCCGGCTGTGATCGCGGGGGTGAAGACGCACCCGCCCCACCAGCACATCCGGCCGTCCCGCCGCCTCCCGAGGCGTCGGCGCAGCGGAAGGTGCGGAAAGAAGTGTTAACCCCGGTGACGAACCAAGCACCTTGTGCACCTCCGCGAGAGTCACCTCACGACCCACACGGACCTCCACCGCTTCGCCATGCCCCACTGCGACCGGGACACGCACCGCGGTGGCGCTGACCGGGATATTCTGACCGAGGATTTTTGGCAGTTCCTCGATGAATTTCACTTCCTCGGTGAACCACCCATCCTCGTCCGCGCTGCCGATCATCGGGATCACATTGCCCTCGATGGGACGTGGAAAGGGGCTTTCGATTGTCGTCACCGCCTGGATTTCATCCTGCCAGGCGGCCATCGCACCAGCTCCAGCGCCGCTTACGGACTGGTAACTCGCCACCCAGACTTCGATCAGGCCGAAGGCGTCACGCAGGGGGTTGACCGCTACTGCGAGCTGGGTCGTTGAACAGTTCGGAGTCGCCACCAGGTGATCGGCGCGTGCGATCTTGTCCGCATTCACCTCCGGCACGACAAGGGGCACATCGTCATCCATACGGAAGGCTGAACTCTTGTCGACAATGCGTATCCCCGCCTTCCGCCAACGCGGGACAAGCTCCTTCGATACCGAATTGGGCACAGCGACAAGGGCGTACTTCACATCGGGAGGGGAATCCGGAAGTGGCTGCACTTCGACCTTCTCTTTGCCGCGCGAAAGGGTTAAGCCCCGCGAGCTGTCGCCCGCGTAGGCCAGCACCTCGTGCTCCAGCCAGGGCTCCTGCCCGAGCAGTTCGAGCAGTGTCTTGCCCACCAGTCCAGTCGCACCAACTACTGCAATCCGCATCCTGATCCTCACGCTGACAGTCAGGCGAAAGATAGGGATTTCCCGATCAGATTGGGAGGATGTTGCGGCGGTTATTTCGCTGTGGGAAGGGCTCCTGTCAAAAATCGAGTCCTGCCGGGTACCAGGTACTCAATGTGCAACCTCACTCCTCTTCTGTGATGGATCTTCCACATGTGGAGAACCTTTCACCGGCACATGTGGACATAAAAAACCCGGGCGACAGTGCGCCCGGGCAAAAAAATGCCTGAACGAATCCGAGCGTCAGCTCACCTTTTGCGCTTCCTTGATCAGGTTGCGCGCGATGACCATCCGCTGAATCTGGTTGGTACCTTCGTAGATCTGGGTGATCTTGGCGTCACGCATGTACTTCTCGACCGGGTAGTCACGCATGTAGCCATACCCGCCGAAGATCTGGACCGCATCAGTGGTGACTTCCATCGCCACATCGGATGCATAGACCTTGCACATCGCCGATTCCTTGGAATAGCCCTTCACACCGCCATCGATCATCCGTGCGGTTGAGTAGAGCATGGCACGGGCCGCTTCCACCTTGGTGGCCATGTCGGCAATCATGTTCTGGATCGCCTGGAACTGGATGATGCTCTGCCCGAATTGCTCCCTCTGACGGGCGTACTGAACCGCGAGGTCAAGTGCGCCTGCCGCGATACCCAAAGCCTGCGCTGCTACACCCGGACGGCTCTTGTCGAGTGTCTTCATCGCCACCATGAAGCCTTCACCTTCCCGGCCAAGCAGGTTCTCCTCGGGGATTTCGCAATCCTCGAAGATCAGCTCACGGGTCGACGAGGCACGGATCCCCATCTTGTCCTCTTCCTTGCCGTAGCTGAAACCGGGGGTGCCGTCTTCCACAATAAACGCCGAGGCTCCGCGTGTTCCCTTCTCCGGGTCGGTGTTGGCAATGATGGTATAGACCTTCGCGGCGCCACCATTGGTGATGAACACCTTGGTGCCGTTCAGGACGTACTTGTTTCCCTTCTTGACCGCGCGCGTCTGAATGGCGCCTGCATCCGACCCGGCGGAGGGTTCGGTCAAGCCAAATGCCGCCAGCGCTTCCCCGGCAGCGAGACGTGGCAGAAAGCGTTTCTTCTGCTCCTCATTGCCTGAGATCACGATCGGGAAAGTGCCGAGGGCACTCGCAGCGACTGAGAGGGCAATGCCACCGCAATACTTCGACAGTTCCTCGGTGACAAGCACGAGGTCGAGAATCCCCCGCTCGAGACCGTCATACTCCTCAGGCACCCACAAGCTGTAGAAACCAGCGTCCGCAAAGACTTTGACCAGGTCCCAGGGGAAGGTTCCATTCAGGTCATACTCTGCCGCGACGGGACGGATACGCTCACGTCCGATCCGGCGGGCCTGCTCGACAAGATCCTTTTGAAAATCATCCAGGAAGTAATCCATGGTTCCCCTCACAGGTTATCGGCGTTGACCCCGAAGTGGTCTACCGCCACTTTGGCGGCCTGCTGCTCCGCCTGTTTCTTGCTTCGACCGACCCCGAATCCCACAACCTGCCCTTCGACAAGCACCTCGATGTGAAAGGTTTTCGCGTGATCAGGGCCATCCTCCGACAGCACACGATACTCCGGGTGACCGATTGCCTTCCCCTGGACGTACTCAAGCAGAACGCTCTTGTAGTTCTTCTCCTTGTCGTACACCCTGTGGCTGTCCAGATCGTCCGAAATGAAGGACCGCACGAACCGTCTGGCTTCTTCCAGCCCCCCGTCGAGATAAATAGCACCGATCACCGCCTCGAGAGCATCCTCCAGGATACTCCTCCGGTTCCGGCCGCCGCTACGTTCCTCACCAGCCGAAAGTTGCAGATAGGTGCCCAACCCCATCTTCCTGCCCTTGATCGCGAGCTGCCTGCCTGATACTGCAAGGCTTTTCATCCTTGTCAGGTGTCCTTCACGTGACTCGGGAAACAGCTCATAGAGCTGATCGCTCACAATCAAGTCGAGTACGGCATCCCCAAGGAACTCGAGCCGCTCGTTTGCAACCTCCCGCGACTCGCCCGTTTCGAAAATGATACTGCGGTGCTTCAAGGCGCTGTCGAGCAGTTGCCGGTTGTGGAAACGATAGCCGATCAACTCCTCAAATTGCGCAAGGGTACGCTGAGAACCGCGGCGAGGCTTCTCGGGCTTTTTTCGTTGAAGCCAGGAGAACAATGCCACAGAACCCACCTTCCCCATTTAGTTCTCGACACGCTTGACAATCAGCGTGGCATTGTGCCCACCGAAACCAAACGTATTCGAGAGCACGACACGAACATCCCGCTTCTCCGGCTTGTTGGGGACATAATACAGGTCACAATCCGGATCCAGAGTCTCGTAATTGATCGTGGGTGGGACCATCCCGGTCCGTGTCGCCATCACCGAAGCGAACAACTCGACCGCGCCTGCTGCACCCAGCAGGTGACCAGTCATCGACTTGGTCGAACTCACCGCCAGTTTGTCGGCATGGTCTCCGAATACTGTCCGAATCGCCGCAGTCTCGTTCTTGTCGTTCAAGTCGGTGGAGGTGCCGTGAGCGTTGATGTAATCGATATCTTCCGGCTTCAGTCCAGCGTTTTTCAGCGCGGCTCGCATGGACCTCACCGCACCCTCACCCTCGGGTGCAGGCGCAGTCAGGTGATAGGCATCGCCACTGAAACCGTATCCGACCAGCTCTGCGAGGGGTTCACCGCCGCGCGCGAGCATATGCTCCTCGGTTTCAAGGACAAAGGTCGCACCGCCTTCCCCCATCACAAAACCGTCACGATCCTTGTCAAAGGGACGTGATGCTTTTTCCGGCTCATCGTTCCTGGTGGAGAGGGCTGTGAGCGCATTAAATCCGGCGAGTCCGGCCGGGGTGATGGGCGCTTCCGAACCGCCTGTCACCACGACATCGCAATCCCCGGCCCGCAGGTGCATCAGTGCCAGCCCGATCGCATGGGAACTGGTGGCACAGGCCGACTGGACGGCGTAATTCGCTCCCTTGAAGCCCCAGCGCATCGAGATCTGCCCTGCCGCAATGTCCCCGATCATCATCGGGATGAAAAGCGGAGAAACACGACCAGGACCATCCTTCTCCAGCTTCAGGATCTGCTGCTCGAAGGTGTCCATCCCACCAATGCCTGACCCGAAAACGACACCGACACGGTCCCGGTCGAGTTTGTCGGTGTCAATCCCGGAATGCTCCACCGCCTCGACAGCGCTGGCGATCGCAAGCTGGCAGAAAAGGTCCATCCGCCTCGATTCCCTGCGATCCATGAATGAGAGAGGATCGAACGCGGGTACCTGGCAGGCAATATGTGTTCTGAAGGCCGAGACATCGAATCGGGTGATGGTCGAGCCGCCACTGCGCCCCGCCATCATACCCTCCCAGGTGACCGCTGCGCCTATCCCCAGCGGTGAAACGACGCCCATGCCGGTGACGAAAACTCGTTTCGACATGTCTACCGCCCTGGAATCGTCAGCCGTCGATCTTTCCGTTCAGATATTCGATCGCTGAGCCGACGGTCTGCAGTTTGTCTGCATCCTCGTCGGGAATCTCGATATCGAATGCCTCTTCGAAAGCCATCACCAACTCGACTGTGTCCAGCGAGTCTGCACCGAGGTCGTCAATGAATGAAGCCTCCATGGTCACTTCCGAGACATCCACACCGAGCTGCTCTGCGATGATGTCCTTGACCTTCTGGACGCGTTCCGCGTTTGCCATCGTTCCGTTCCTTTGTAAGGTGTTCGTTATCTTGTTCTTCTGTTTTTCGGAGAAGCAAAATACAAAACGACAAAGCCTACATCACCATGCCGCCATCAATGTGAATCACCTGGCCTGTGACAAAAGAGGCATCGGCAGAGGCAAGGAATGAGACCACACCAGCCACATCATCAGGTGTTCCAGGCCGACCGAGGGGGGTCACACTCAGGAAGGCCTCCCGTGCCGCAGTCGGCAGGACAGCTGTCATTTCGGTTTCAATGTAACCGGGCGCGATCGCATTCACAGTCACACCTCGCGGCGCCAGTTCCTTCGCGGTCGACTTGGTCAGACCGATCAAACCCGCCTTGGAAGCTGAATAGTTGGCCTGCCCGGCATTCCCCATCACCCCCACCACTGAAGCGACATTGATGATCCGGCCGGACTTCTGCTTCATCATGCTCCGGGTCACCGCACGGGTGCAGAGGAAGGCGCCCTTCAGGTTCACCTTGATCACCAGGTCCCAGTCCTCTTCCTTCATCCGCATGAGCAACCCGTCACGGGTGATTCCGGCATTGTTCACCAGGATGTCGATATGACCGTATTTCTCCAGGATCGCATTGACGGTACCCTCGACCGAATCCGCATTTGAGACATCCGATGCGAAAGCTACCGCGTCAAATCCCATCCCGCGGAATTCCTCGGCGGTGGCTTTTGCGGTCTCCTCCATGATGTCATGGATGATCATGGTCGCACCATCCTTCGCGAGACGTTCCGCGATGGAACGGCCAATCCCGCGTCCACTGCCCGTAACCCAGGCAACCTGCCCTTTTAATCCACTCATCTTGCACTCCGGTGTAGCCAGATCACTTCAGTTTCCGACTGCTCCCTGGTAGGATCGCAGCTCGTCCACAGTCCCGATTCCGGCAACGGGGACATCCTTCGCAATCCTCTTCACCAGCCCCTGCAGCACACCGCCGGGTCCGACCTCCAGCAGCCGCTCGATTCCATCCTGCACGATCGCCTCGATGGATTCGATCCAGCGCACCGGATGGGTGAGCTGATCGATGAGACGCGCTTTGATGACATCGGGGTCGGTGGTCGGATTCGCTGTAACATTGAGGTAAATGGGAACACTTGGTGGACGGATCGGTGTCGCTTCCAGTTTCTCGGCGAGTTTTTCCGCCGCGGGAGCCATCAAGGGAGAATGAAATGCACCCGACACATTGAGCTGCAACGCACGTTTGGCGCCTGCCTGCTTCGCACCCTCCATCGCACGCAATACGGCGGGCACATCACCCGAAATGGCAATCTGACCGGGCGCGTTCATGTTGGCAGCGACAACCACCTCACCATCCGCAGTGGCATCCGCGCAAACCCGATGGACATCGTCCACTGAAAGGCCGATGATCGCGGCCATTGTCCCCGGTCGCTGGTCGCCGGCATTCTGCATCAACTCGCCACGCAATGCGACCAGCGAAAGGGCGTCGTCGAACTGCAATGCCCCCGTTGCAACCAGGGCGGAATACTCCCCAAGGCTGTGTCCTGCAGCCGCATGAATGTCGATCCCACGCGGGCTCAGCAGTTGAGCAACCACGACCGAATGCACAAAGATCGCGGGCTGGGTGACACGTGTCTGGGTAAGCTCTTCGGCTGGACCTTCAAAGCAGAGAGTGGTCAGCGAAAAGGGCAGCATAGAATCGGCACGATCAAACAGTGTGCGAGCCATCGGTTCGGACTCGTAAAGATCGCGTCCCATCCCGACATACTGCGAAGCCTGCCCCGGAAATAGATAGCCTGTTCTCACCCCGTCACACCCTTTTTTTGCTGTTCTACGCTGCCTACCAGCGCACTGCGACCGATCCCCAGGTGAACCCCGCACCGAATGCGACACAAAGAATGATGTCGCCCGGCTTCAGCAGTCCCTTCTCATTCGCCTCATCCAGCGCGATAGGAATGGATGCCGCCGATGTGTTCCCGTACCGCTCGACGTTGATATACACCTTGTCGTAATTGAGTTTAAGCCGTTTCGCAGTGGCATCGATGATGCGGAGGTTCGCCTGATGAGGGATCAGCATGTCGATGTCCGTTTCGCTGAGCTGGGCACGTTTCAGTGCCTCCAGAGCGGCATCGCCCATGGTCTTCACCGCAGCCTTGAAGACCTCGTTTCCCGCCATCTTGATGGTGAACATATCCGAGGGGAGGTCACGGTTTTTCGCCGGGTAGAGCGATCCACCACCGGGTCCATAGAGCAGGTGGTAAAGCTCGCCATTGGATCCGGTGTAGGTGGAAAGAATCCCGCTACCGCCCTCCTCCTCCGCGGGGACCACCACCGCCGCACCTGCGCCGTCACCGAACAGCACGCAAGTCGCGCGGTCCTCGAAGTTGGTCATGCTGGTAAGGATTTCCGCGCCGATAACAAGGACCCTCTTCGCCTTTTTCCCGCGAATGAGGGAATCGGCGATCTCAAGCCCATACAGGAATCCGCTGCAGGCAGCGGCTATGTCGAAGGTGGCAGCGTTCACCAGGCCCAGTTTGGCCTGTACGAAGTTCGCGGCGGCGGGAAATTTCATGTCGCCGGTAACAGTCCCGATGATCAGGTAATCGATCTGATCCGGGGTCATCCCGGCATTGGCGATCGCCTTACGCCCCGCCTCTGCTGCGAGGTCCGAAAGGGGGGTGCCCGGCTTCACGATATGACGTGTCTTGATCCCGGTTCGGGTGGTGATCCACTCGTCCGAGGTTTCCACCATCTGCTCCAGGTCGGCGTTGGTCAGGATTCCTTCCGGAACCGCCCGACCTGTGCCGGCAATGCGTGCCACTGGAGGCAGGTACTCAGGGTTCATCAATCGTTTCCCCGCGTGCGAAAGGATTACTCAGCCAGACTGCCCGGCGTGTCTTGAAGACACGGTCACGTACCGCTTCGACCACATGGCCGCGAACCATCTTGCTGGCCCAGCGCAAAGCCCGTGCAACCGCTCCCGCCGTCGAACGGCCATGACCGATGACAACTGTGCCGTCCACACCGAGCAGCGTGGCTCCGCCGTAGCGACGGTAATCCAGGTCGGCGAGCGCACCATCCCCGGTGACACTCAGCCCCGTTCCCGTGAGACGGTCCGCGAGCATTTCAGGGATCGCCTCTGTAAACTTCAGCAGCACATTCCCGATAAAACCCGTGGTGACAATCACATCCGCTCGGTCTGAGAAGATGTCGCCACCTTCCACATTGCCGATGAAGTTCAGCGGGCTGCGTGTCAGCAGCTTGTACGTATCCCGCGAACGTTCATCGCCTTTGTGGCTCTCCGTGCCGATGTTCAGCAGTCCGACACGTGGGTTTTCGACCCCGTAGACCCGTTCGACAAATGCCGACCCCATCGCGGCAAACTGCAGCAAATGACCCGGTTTCGGGTCAGGGATCGCCCCCACATCCAGCATGAACCCCATGCCCTTCTTCCGGGGCAAGGGTACACCGAGGGCAGGCTTGTTGATCCAGCGCAGACGCCCCATGAAGGCTCTGCAGGCGCCGACCACCGCTCCGGTATTGCCCATTGAGACAAAGGCATCGACCAGGCCGGTGGAAAGATCGTTCGCCGCACGTACAATCGAGCTGTTGGGTTTGGTCAGAACCGCTTCGTGGGGGAGGTCGTCCATCTCCACGATGTCCGGAGCGTCCACCACGTCCACAGCATCCACCGACGCATTCAACTCCGTGAGGGCAGACCTCACCTCATCGGCGGGGCCATAAAGAACCGGACGAAATTGAACTTCAGAGCCCGGCCCTGTCCAGAGCGCGTCAAGCACTCCCTGGACCACCACAAGCAGGCCGGGTTCCCTGCCGGCCGCATCGACGGCGATCCTCATCGAATCACCCCCCGTACCGGCATCGTTTGAAAGGATTACTTGTTACGGCTTGGTCCGACAGTACGGCCCTTGTACTGCCCGCATTCCGGGCAGACACGGTGTGGTTTGTGGAAAGCCCCACACTTGGGGCAGGTCACCACGTTGGTCGGAGTCAAGGCGTCGTGGGCACGGCGCATCTTGGTGCGCGAAGCACTGGTTTTTCTTTTCGGGACAGCCACAGTTCCAGCCTTTACACTAAGAAATGAAAACTTGCCTCATCCCTCGCCTGAGTGTTCGTCGGGGATGTGTTCACAGATCGATTCGTTCCAGTCCGTGTAACAAACCGGACAGAGACCCTTGCAATCGGGTTTGCACAGCATCCTGATCGGCAGATCGAGCAGGATGGCATCCACAATTTCCTGGCTCAAATCCGCAATCGTGCCGTGCGTGCCAACAAAGAGCAGCCCGTCCGCCTCCTCCTCCTCGCTGTCCTCCGGGTCACGTTTCAGAATCTCGACACGAGTCTGAACCTGGAACGTTCGCTCGAACTCGACCGCACACCTGTCACAGGTGTACCACCCTCGAGCCTCGATGTTCAACCGAACATCGGCCAGAGTCTCCTCGTCATCCACGGTTCCCCGGATTTGGACGGGCGATCGGAAGATCGCCGGGTCCAAACCGATCTCACCGGGATCGAGGGTCTCCTCAAGGGAATTGATCCCTTCGTGCAGCGACGGCAGACGGAGCTTCATAGACCTGCAAACGTAACAAAGAGCACTGCAAGGAGCAAGGCTGAAGGCTATCCCCGCCTCCCACAAAACTGCCGACACAAATGCCCCAGGCGAAGCCGTTCGGCCGAAGCATTCCGTTTGTAATCTGCTTACAACGTTCTTTCGTGAGCCACTAACGGGATTACGTAACCTCTTGATCTCCCTGAGATTAGCCCACCAATGGGCGGAAGTATAGCCAAGCAGGCTGGAGAAGTCAATTCTGCCCGTTGACTCTGGAGAAGTCAGGGTGTTTGGTCGACTGCACTTGAGGACGTGCGGTTACAGGCGTTGTGTCAGGTCATTAGCGAACTGGAGACCTGACACTCAAACGGTCAGGCGCTAAGGGCGTTAGGTCAGGTCTCCCGACCTGACTCGACCTGACTGAAAGTGCGGCAGGTCGGGAGACTTGCCGCAACGGGGTGGGACCTGCCACAGAAGTGCAACTCCAGCTTGCCACTCCACCCCGCTCCTGGTGACAGTCAACTCCAAAACTCAAGGTCTTGGTGACCGTCACTTGCTGGGTGGCAGGTCTCCACTTCGCTGAAGACTTGCCGCAACGAGATGGACCTGCCCCAACTTGGCACACCTTTCGCTTCAAGCCTCACTGCATGAATGCCTTTGATAAAGATTGGAACAGTCCAGGCTGGTTGCTGTGCATATTCACCATCACACGGGAGAGGCTGTGAAACGATTCGCTGTGACCATCATCTCGATCCTATCGTTCACCTTGTCAACAGCTGCCGCCGCCGAGCTTGAGACTCTCGGCGGTCGTGGTACCTTGTACGGCAGTGTCGTGAGCAGGAGCAATGGCGAACCGCTCGCGAGTGCGAATATCCTGCTTCGTGGAACAACCATCGGCGCCTCTGCCGATCTGGACGGCCGTTACCGAATCGAAGGCATCCCTCCCGGTGTCTATGCCGTCCAGGTGTCTGTGCTCGGGTATACACAGGTGGTGCGCAGCGATGTCGCCATCAGCACCGCGCGCCCCATCGAACTGACCTTCCAACTCGAACCTACAGCGATCCAGCTCGAGGAAGTGACCGTCCGCGCCGGTTTCTTCACCAGGAATACGGATGCCAAAGTGAGCACCACAGTCCAGAGCAGCGAAGAGATCCGCAGGCTGCCGGGTGGATTTGAGGATGTGGCGCGTGCCGTTGCGATCCTGCCAGGCGTGGCGCAACCCTCACCGGGACGAAACGACTTGATCGTCCGAGGTGGCGCACCCAGTGAAAACCTCTACCTGGTTGACAACATTGAAGTTCCAAACATCAACCATTTCGGGACCCAGGGGGCGACAGGGGGTCCGCAGAGTTTCATCAACCTCGATTACATCGACCGTACCTCGTTTTCCACAGGCGGCTTCGGTGCACGGTATGGCGATCGTCTGTCAAGTGTGCTTTCGATCGATCTGCGTGAGGGACGTAAGGACAAAGCGGGTGGAAAGGGCACTCTTTCAGCCTCACAGTTCGGAATAAACCTCGAGGGACCGCTGCCGAATCGTGACGGCGCCTACCTCTTCTCTGCGCGACGATCTTACCTGGATTTCATCTTTATGGCGGCGGGGTTCGCTTTTGTCCCGGAATACTGGGATTTCCTGCTGAAAGCCAACACCTCCCTTTCGCCCCGGGATGAGGTGAGTGTCGTGGGCATCGCGGCGCTCGATTACGTTCGCCTGTTTAATGACAGCGCAGACCAGCGTTACAGCAACACACGCATCCCGGCCAGCGATCAACAGACCTACATCCTCGGATCGAGCTGGAAGCATCTTTTCGGATGGGGCTATTCCACGTTGACCCTGGGACAGACAGTCACCGATTTTAATACCACCCAGCGAGACAGCCTGCTCAACCCGGTGTTTCAAAACAGGTCACGAGAAGCTGAGACCTCGGTCCGTGGTGAGGTGCTGCTGATGGCGACCCCCACCACCGAAGTGCTGCTCGGCATGCAACAGAAATTCATCGGCTTTCATGCCAACATCCTGCTGCCTCCCTTCGAGACCAGTTATGGCGAAGTCCTCAGTCTGAACGAGGCTCTCGATACAACCGGTGTGAAGACCGCGCTTTTCGCACAGGTTTCGCAGACAATCAGCCGTCTCAAAGTGACCCTCGGGGGACGAGTCGACCATTTCTCCCTGATCGAGGACTCCTATGCATTCGGCCCGCGTTTCGCCGCCACCTATCGTCTCGGTGTCGGCACCAACCTGAATGGCAGCATCGGCCGTTACCATCAGGCACCCAGCTATATCTGGCTGACAGCCAACCCGCAGAACCGCGATTTGAGTCACATTACCGCCGACCAGATTGTGCTTGGGGTGGACCATCTGCTCCGGTATGATGTTCGCGTGAACCTCGAGGGATACTTCAAGGAGTACTCGAACTACCCCGCGAGCGTGGCCCGTCCCTACCTGGTACTTGCGAATGCGGGCGCGGGTTTTGGGGGCGCGGAGGGGAACTTCACCGAGTATGGTTTTGAACCACTGGTGTCCGATGGCTTCGGGTGGTCACGGGGCATCGAACTTTTTCTGCAGAAAAAGGCGGCGGAAAACCCGCACTACGCGGTTGCCAGCGTCAGTTACAACGAGTCGAAATACACGGGGCTGGACGGGATCGAACGTCCCTCCAATTTCGATCAACGGTGGATTTTTAATCTCGGCGGCGGGTTCCTGCTGACCAACAGGCTGGAGGTATCCGGCAAGTTCCGGCTTGCGACGGGGCGACCGTACACACCGTTTGAAACGGACGGCTCCCAGCTCGCCTCGAAGTACAACACCCGCAGAACCAGGGCGAACCACAGCCTGGACCTGCGCGCGGATCGGCGCTGGTTCTTCGACACCTGGACACTGATCGGGTATGTCGACGTGCAAAATGTCTACGACAATCCGTACCGCGACGCCCCCCGCTGGGATGAACGAACCGCCTCAACCCTGGCAAGCCAGTCGATCGGGATCCTGCCGTCGATCGGTGTCAGTGTTGAGTTCTGAGCGAACGCTATCTGACATTCAGCAGGGGTTAGAAGAGATTGTTGAAAATGTTTGGATTGTTTTCCGCCAGGTCTGCGGATATGGCGGAACGGTGCGGACGGCAGGTCTCCGCTTCGCTGAAGACCTGCCGCAAAGCTACTACAGATTGCCACGCTCGTTTTCGCTGGCGCGAAAACGGCTCGCAATGACTCTCTTCTTCAAGGTACGACGGTGTTCGGGCAGGTCCGAAGACCTGCCCGAATGATGGTCGATTGAAGCAGTTATTCTTGCGGCGGTCAAATCGCGGCGAGAGACCTTCCGGCGAACTTGCCCGCTGAATGACGCACTCATTCTCAGGAGTAGCCGGTTATCCCACCCCTCACTCCCCTCCCTTCACAATCCGTTCTGTCTCCAGGGCGATGACCAGTTCTTCGTTGGTGGGGATCACCATGACCGCTACACTGCTTTCCGGGTGTGAGACCAGGTGCGGTTCGCCCGAGTGTTCTTCATTCTTCTCGGCATCGAGTTGCAGGCCGATAAATGCCAGGCCTTCCACCGATTTACTGCGGACCCTGCTGCTGTTTTCGCCGATGCCACCGGTGAACACGACTGCATCGACTCCACCCATCGCGGCGGCATAGGAACCGATGTATTTCTTGACCCGGTAGGTGAAGATGTCAAACGCCAGCCTCGCACGGTCATTGCCGTCTTCCATCTCTTGTTCGATTTCACGCATGTCCGAGGAGATGCCGGAGATGCCCATCAGTCCGGAGTGCTTGTTGAGCAGGGTGTTGACCTCGCCGAGGGAGAGCTCCTCACGGCCCATGATGTGCAGCACGGCCCCGGCATCCACATCGCCGGAGCGTGTCCCCATCAACAACCCTTCGAGCGGTGTGAAGCCCATGGTCGTATCAACCGATTCACCATACTTCACCGCCGCCATTGAGCAGCCATTGCCGAGGTGGCAGGTGACCAGACGCAGTTGCTCGAGTGGTTTGCCGAGCATTTCAGCCGCACGGTGCGCGACAAAGTAGTGCGAGCTGCCGTGGAAACCGTAACGGCGAATGAAATAGCGCTTGTACAGGACATACGGCAAGCCATATAGGTAGGCGTAGTCGGGCAGAGTGTGGTGAAATGCCGTATCGAACACGCCCACCATCGGGGTTTCTTTCATCAGTTTCTGGCAGGCGACAATACCCTTGATGTTTGCCGGATTGTGCAGCGGTGCGAGGTCGATGTTGTCGTTCAGCACCCCCACAACTTCGCCGTCAATACGTACCGATCCGGTGAAGACCTCACCACCGTGGACCACACGGTGACCCACCGCGTCGATCTCACTCCGGTCGGTGATTACACCGTGATTCGCGGAGAGCAGGATCGCGAGGATGTATTCGATCGCTGCACCATGATCGACAATCTCACCAACAACCTTGACCTTGTCGCCGTCATGACGATTGTGAGCGAGGATTGCACCCTTCATACCGATCCGTTCAACCACCCCTTTCGCAAGGACTCGTGAATCCTCTTCGAGTTCAGTGTTGAAGAACTGGTACTTGATCGAAGAACTTCCGCAGTTCAGGGTAAGAATCTTCATGGATTCCTCGCTTCATCCTCGTTTGAGCGTTCCCCACCGGGCGACCGCTTCACATCGTAAACCGGATCCTTTCGGATGCCGGACTGTTGCAATGCCTTTACCGTACTTTGCAGATCAATGCTCTCGAACCGGTCATATCCTGCCATGCGCAGGGCACGCACTGTCGCTGGGGGTGGCCATGGCTCCTGCTGAGACGCCCACCACTCCCGGGCTGTGCCGTCACGCAGAATTTTTCCTTCTGCAAGAAGTAGGAACCGTCCCGCCCAGTCGCTGAAACGGTCAAGATCATGCCCCGCGATCAGCACCGGGCATCCACGTGCCGCTTCCTGACGGATCATCCGTCCCACTGCGGCGGCGTTTTCTTCGTCCAGACCAGCAGTCGGCTCGTCGAGCAGCCAGAGGATCGGACGCAGCACCCAGACTGAAGCCAGCGCCACCCGGCGCGCCTCCCCCCCGCTCACATCGAAGGGACTGCGCTGGTAAAAGCCATCCCGATCCTCAAGCCCGAGCGCCAGCAGCGCCTGGCTGGCAAGCGCACGAGCGTCACGTCGGGACAAACCGCGATTCCGAGCACCGTACGCCACTTCGTCGAGAACCGTATCCGCGAAAAAGCCGCGCTCCGGGAACTGGAAGACCACGCCAATTCTGCCAAACAGACGGTCCGGGGAGTCGCCGCCCACATCGATCTCACCGTGATCGACGGGTAATAACCCGGCGACAGCTTCGATCAGGGTGCTTTTCCCCGATCCGCTCAACCCCAGCAGGGCAGCGATCTCACCCGGCTCAAGGCTGAGGTCGATCCCATGCAGGACAGCCCTTTTCTCGCCGAGAAACTCCTTCCGGCTCACATGCACCTTTTTGACACAAAGTCGGGCGGAAGTTCCCGGCACTGAATGTACATCCGTGAGCTGCTCAGGTGGGAACTCCGGGAGTTTCGCCCGACCAGCGTCCTGCGATTTCTCCCCAGTGTCAACCGTCTCATTCAGCCGGCCGGTGGTGAGGCTCCAGAGGCGTGGTGGTGCGAGACCGATTTTTTCGAGGCTGCGATTGGCGAACAGCTCTTCCGGCGGACCAGAGGTGTGAATTCGGCCGCCCGCCATAAGCAACAGGGATCCAGTCAGCGTGTATTCATCCGGGTCCGATGCAACCCAAAGCACCGCTGTTTCGCCGGGCAGGGCTGCCAGCAGCTCGTGCAGCATCCTGCGCCCTTCCGGGTCCAGGTAGGCAGTGGGTTCGTCCAACAGCCAGAGGTCAGGGTCGAGGGCGAGGGCGGCGGCAAAGGCGAGACGCTGCATCTGCCCACCCGAGAGTCTTGAGGGCGCACGACGCTCGAGTCCTTCCAACCCTGTCTGTTCCAGAACCTTCTGGACCCGCTGCTCGATTTGCTGCGCCGACCAGCCCCGGTATTCGAGCCCGAGGGCGATCTCATCGAAGACCGTCCCGGCAACCAGTTGGTTCTCCGGCTTCTGACGGACAAAACCGATACGCGGGGGTGTGTCGCCCTCGAATTGGATGTTCCCGGATTGCGGTGCTATAAGGTTGGCGAGCAGACGCAAGAGGGTGCTCTTGCCACACCCGCTGGTCCCTGTCAGGATGTGGCGGTCGCCCTTACGGATCGTGAGGTCGAGACCCCGAAGGACGGGTTCAGACCCGGGATAGGCGAAATAGACCTTGTCGAGTGTGAGCACCGTTCACCACCCGGCGAGCCCGGCGCAGGCCGCGGCTACCTTCCGGGCGACACCCGAATGCTCCTCTACGAATCGACCCGCCATTTCGCCGTGAGCACGGCTCATTTCGCCCCCCAGAAGGGCTTCGCTGAAGTGTTCGGCGATCTGCTCGGCGGTGGTCACACTTTCCGCTGCGCCCAGCGTGAGCAGGTCACGTGCCTCGTGGCTCATCAGGTATTTCGGACCGAAAAGGACCGGGATGCCGAAAACCGCCGGTTCGATCACCGAATGAACACCGTGGCCGAACGCTCCGCCGACATAGGCTACCCGCCCCAGGCCGTACATCCCGGCGAGCACACCGACACGATCGACAATCAGCACTTCCGGGATCGGCACGCCCGCCTCGATCTCGGTCAGGGTCATTGCAAGCAACCCCTGTTCTGCGGCAGTGTTCAATATGAAGCGGATACGCTCCCCCAAGGGTTCGTGCGGCGCCAGCAGGAGGAGTGATCCGGAGGCTGCATTGCGCACCTCCTTCCACGCTTCAAAGAGGAGTGCCTCATCCGCGGGCCACGTGCTCCCACAGACCGCCACTGGTCGCCCCGCAAGACGGTCCGCCAAAGAACCCTGGTCCTCGCGTCCCGCAAGGGCGCGCTGCCTGACACGATCAAAGCGAGTGTCGCCGGTAACTTCGACTGCGGGACCTGGACCGGCGAGGAAACGGAAACGATGGGCATCGTCCCGAGCAACCGCAAAAATGGCTTTCAGGTTGGGCAGGACCGCCCTCCCGAAGGGGATTGCGGCACGCTTCAATCGCTTGGAATCAGGGCGGAAGTTGCCATTTACAAGGGCAGTGGGGATCGATCGTTTCGCGGCGAGCCAGACAAGGTTTGGCCAGATGTCATGCTTGATAAAGAGGATGAGCGATGGTTCGATGATGTTCAGCAGACGTCGCATCCTGCGGATGGAATCGATGGGCAGATAGAAGTGATCCACAGGTATGGTGATCCGTCTCGCCCTCTCCACCGCGGATGGTGAAAAATAGGTGAGTAAAATATCCACATCGCTGCGGGCGACCAGCTCTTCCATCAGGGGAATGGCGCTCTCCAGCTCGCCCGCTGAAGCGCAGTGGACGATGACTCTTGGACGCTCCTCCCTGCATCGCGATCGCGCAATGCGCAGACGGTCCCCTTCACCAAGCCGTCCCTTGATCCCGCGGCGGACTTTGGCGCTGAATAGGCCGCCGAGCAGTAGCCCGGCAGTCATCAGGGGCATCGCGAGCAGGCTGTAGAGCAACCGCCAGATCATGCTGGACCCTTCAGATTCTATCACCAATCATCGCGTGAGCCATGTCGCATCGGACAGTTTGTAGTGAATTCCCCGCACAACTTCCGCTTTTCGCAGCGAATCCAGCCATTACCGCCCTGACCAATCACCGGATTGCGCTCGTCACTTTATGCTGTTCGGGCGAGCACCTGCCTCCACACGTACAACCGCCCCCCACACCATGCTCGCCGTAATCTCCCTCATACAGCGATGATGACCGAGCGGGCATCGTTTCGAGCCGTGAGCGCTGCAGGGTCGGCACCACAGGTCCCTTTCCAGCACCTCGACCCGTTCCCCTCGGAATGGAAAGAAGCCGAACTCACGCACGGTCGGGCCGAACATTGTCACCAAGGGTACACCCACTGCCACCGCAAGGTGCATCGGCCCGGTGTCGCCACTGATGGCAAGGTACGCCTTCTGCAACAAGGCCGCCGCTTCCAGGAGCCCGGTCTGTCCGGTCAGCTCAAAAAATTTAGGCCGGTTCCGCCCCGCTTCGATCAGCTCCGCAGGTGCCTCATTCTGTGCGCCAAGCACAACCACAGGACGCGCCGTGTCGAGATGATCGAGCAGCTCCGCCCAGTATTCGCCCGGCCACCGCTTGGTCGCGTGCTTCGCGCCGGGGATTAAAACATAGGCACCATCGAGAGCCGTAGTCCACTTCTCCGCGACACCTTCAAAGACTTCCGGGGGAATCGCAATCCCCAGCGATCCGCCGTCATCCTCCACCCCCCAGGGCTCGAGCGCATGGATCATCCGCTCTGGTACCGGCTGAAACTGGCCGAGACGGATCCGTGCGCCGATCAGCAGCGCGCGGCGCAAACGAGGAGGTCTGTCAGTGCGTACGTCAGGAGTGCCAAGAAGCTGGGCGATCTTGTCCGACTTCGGCGAGCCTTGAAGGTCGGCAACCTTGTCGAAGGGATCCTCCAGCTCGAGCTGGTCAAGGCTTCGTTCAAAAGGTTCGCCGCGGCGTTCAATCGTGATGACATGATCTACGCCCGGCAGGGCGGCGGCGATTTCACGATAAGGCGGATTGGTGATGTAGGTAATCTCGGCATCGGGGAAACGTGCACGAATCCCGCGCACCGCCGGACCGGTGCAGAGGATGTCGCCGAACGAACTGAGTCGAATCACCGCGATACGCAAGGTGCGCTATCTTTCGCTTGCCACTGTGTTAAAATCGTGAGTCTCGAAGGTGAGTAGATCATCGGCAACTTCACCTGCAACCAGTGCGGCAATGCCGAGCTGCTCAGCGAGGGCGATCCCCTCCTCCGGGCCGAGGACGAAGAGGGCGGTGGAATAAGCGTCGGCGTCCATGCACGTTTCCATCACCACTGTCGCGCTGACCGAAGCACGAGACGGCGCGCCCTCCCAGGGATCAAAAATGTGGCAGTACCGCCCCCCCTCCAACTCGGAGAATCGTTCGTAGTCGCCGGAAGTCGCAACAGCAGCCTCACCAATTTCCAACACCCGCAGGAATTCGGAGGGGTTGCGAGGGTGGCGAATCGCGATCCGCCAGGGTGTGCCGTCCGGTTTGCCGCCGAATGTGCGCAAGTCCCCGCCCGCCCAGACCATCCCGGCGGTCACTCCCAAATCCTGCAGGACCTCACAGGCGCGATCGACCGCATACCCCTTCGCGATGGCCCCCAGCTCGATCGAAGCACGCGATGGCTCGAGCCTGGCCCGCACAGAATCGGTCGGATAAAACACCGTCCGGTCCATGATGTCGAGCGCGGCGTCGACCTCATGTATCTCGGGGATGCGTGCGTTGATTGTCCCGATCTGCCACAGGTCCACCAGTGGGCCGATATCCGGCCGGAACGCACCCTGCGTGCGTTCGGAAATGTCGTAGGCGTGATAGATCAACCCGATCAACTCGCTGCCGATGTGGGCGTCCTGGAAGCCGGCATAGCCATTCAATCGGGAGAGTTCTTTCCATTTGCACAGCTCTTCGATCCGTTTGACCTCGGCGAATGCCGAGTCGATGACTGCAAGCACACGGCTCCGGCTCATCCGCCCGTCAACCGCATGGACGGTGATCTCGATTTCCGTCCCCATCAGCACACGGCTGTCTTTCAGCGGGAACCGTGTACAACCCGCAACACTCACCGATGCGAGTAACACGATCAGCATCAACCTTCGCGCAACGGATGCAGAGAGAGCGTTCATCGGTTCCTCTCAGCGGCGAAGCGTGCGAAACGGCACAACTGGTGACGATACTCGTTGTCGGGCAGATCGCTCAGCGCATCACAGGCACGGTTAGCGTAATCCAGCGCCACCTCACGAGCGTACTCGATCCCGCGATGCTTGTTGATCAGCTCTACCACTTCCCTGAGATCGATCGATTTCCCTCGCTTCCCCAGCTTTTTCGAGCGTCGCAGCAGCTTCTGCACATGCCGTTTTTCACTCTCGCTCACCTGCTCGAGGGTGTGGATCAGGGGCAGGGTCAGCTTCGCCTGGCCCAGGTCCAGCCCGATAGGCTTACCGATACGCTGCGCACCATCTCCAAGGTCGAGGAGGTCGTCTCGAATCTGGAAGGCTACACCCACCAGCTCGCCGTAATGAGCGAGGGGAGCGCGAAACTCATCGCCGAGACCGAGGGAGAGCGGCCCCATCTGGCAGGCGGCGCTGATCAGGCTCGCCGTCTTGTCGCCCACCATGCGGAAGTAATCGGTCTTGTCGAGGTCCAGCTTGCGCTGACGAATCGCTTCGACCAGTTCTCCCTCCGCCAGACGGATCGAGCAATCGCTGAAGAGATCCAGCACATCGAGGCTTCTCTGCGCCAGCATTCCCTGCAGGGAACGCGCAAGCATAAAATCGCCGAATAGGACAGCGACCTTGTTGTTGAAAACGAGGTTGAGCGATGGTCGGCCACGGCGCTCATCTGCCTTGTCGACCACATCGTCATGCACCAGGGTTGCCGTGTGAAGCATTTCGACAACCAGCGCCGCGATCAGGGTACGCTCCGGCAGAGGCCCGGACGCACCACACGCGCGGGCTGACAGGATGGTCAGCGTCGGCCTGAGTCCCTTGCCCTTCGAGCGAACGAGGTAGGCGGCGATCTCGTCGACAATCCAGATCCCCGAACGGATCACCTTCTTGAACTGACGACGGAATGCCCGCAGATCACCCTGCACCGGCGCGAGAATCTCGCTCAGGCGATCGGGACCCGTTTCCGGCAGGACCGCCCGGTGGGTGGCGACATCACTCACTGGTTGGCATCCTTCATGGCACGGTCCAGGTGACGTTTCGATTCACGTTCCGCAATCGCTTTTCGTTTGTCGTACTGCCGTTTGCCACGGGCCAGCGCGATCTCAACCTTTGCATATCCCCGATCGGAAAAATAGACACGAAGCGGGATGACTGTGAAGCCCTTTTCGAACGCACGTCTTGCCCAACGCCGAATCTCACGTTTGTGCATGAGAAGACGCCGGGGACGTACCGTGTGATGCGTGGCATACCCACGGTTGGCGTAAGCGGCGATCGACATTCCGACCAGGTTCGCCTGCCCGCCCTCGAAGGCAATATGGGCGTCCACAAGCGTGACCCGCCCTTCGCGCACGGATTTCACCTCCGACCCGGAAAGGACAAGCCCGGCTTCGAGTTTTTCAACAATCTCGTAGTCGTGCCAGGCCTTTTTGTTCCTGATCTCGGGGGTGCTCCCGCGAGTCATCGCCTACCCCTTCTTCTCTATGGCGGTGACAAGGGTGTGAATCTCGCTCAACGCCTTCTGAATGCCCGCGTTGTCCGGACTGCTTTTTGCAAGCTCTACCGCGACTTTTTCCAGCTTGCCTTCAATCAGGTCAAGGGTATCATGCAGCACTCTCAAATCGCCCCTCGCCCGGATTTCCGCTTCGAGCTGCCTGATCAGGCTGCGGTAGAACTTTGCGACAAGCCTGAACCAGTCAACCAGTCCGATCTTCTCCGCTGCATTCGGCAAACCCACCACCTGCCCCTGGTCGGAGTACATGGTCAATTTGAGGACACGCAGCAGGAAATCCTCCGGCTCGAAAGGTTTGGCGATAAAATCATCCGCACCCTCGCTGAAAGCCTTCAGGATATACTCTCGCTCCGAAAGAACCGAACAAACCAGCACCTTCACATCGGCACATTGGGGATGTTCACGCAGCTCACGCAGCGCCTGGTAGCCATGCAGCTTCGGCATCAGGATGTCCAGGATCAGCACATCCGGACGGAACCGCAGCGCTGCATCAACAATCTGGTCGCCCTCGCCGACCGATTCTACCACAAATCCTTCCCGTCTCAGCAGAATCTCGGTAAACCGCACGAGGGTCGCATCATCATCCGCGATGAGGGCGCGTTTCACCGCGCCCCCATCCGGAACAGCACTTTGCGGTAACTGGTCCATCTTTACCCGCCAAACTTGATGCCCTGTGCCAGTGGCAACTCATGGCCGTAATTGATGGTGTTTGTCTGACGGCGCATGTAGGCCTTCCAGGAATCGCTCCCGGACTCACGGCCGCCGCCTGTCTCCTTCTCACCACCGAACGCCCCGCCGATCTCCGCCCCCGAAGTGCCGAGGTTGACATTGGCGATGCCGCAGTCGCTACCCATCGGGCTGTAGAACGTTTCCGCTTCGATCACATCACTTGTGAAGATTCCGCTCGAAAGCCCCTGCGGAACCTCATTGTGCCAGGCAAGCGCCTCCCCCTCAAAATCATCGTAGGTCAGGATGTAGAGGATCGGGGCGAAGGTTTCCGTATGGACGATCTCCCAGTCATGCTCGGCCTCGACAATGGTCGGCTCGACAAAAAAACCGCCCTTGCCTTCGATACGCTTCCCGCCTGTCAGGATTTTGCCGCCGCTCTTTTTGATCACTTCAAGCGCTTCCATCATCTCTTCCACACCCGCTTCATTGACCAGCGGACCCATCAGGATCCCGGCCTCGAGCGGATCGCCGATCGTCACCTGCTTGTAAGCATTCAGAAGCTGCGACAGGAACTTCTCCTTGACCGACTTGTGGACAATCACCCGCCGTGTCGAGGTGCAACGCTGGCCGGACGTACCGACTGCACCGAAGAGCACCGAACGGACCGCCATCTCTATGTTCGCGCTTGGCGCCACAATCACCGCGTTATTCCCGCCCAGCTCGAGGATGGTGCTGCCGAGACGTTCGCCGACCACACGCCCTACTCGCCTGCCCATGTTGGTCGAACCGGTGAAGGAGACCAGGGGGATACGAGGGTCATTGATCAGACGCTCGCCGACTGTCCGTCCCTTGCCAATCACCAGGTTGAAGATTCCCTCCACGCCATGCTTTTTCGCCACTTCGTTGGCGATGTTCTGCACCGCCACCGCGCAGAGCGGGGTATCTGAGGAGGGCTTCCAGATCACCGGATCGCCGCAGACGGCTGCCAGCGCCGTGTTCCAAGCCCAAACCGCCACCGGGAAGTTGAAAGCGGTGATGATGCCAACCACACCCAGCGGATGCCATTGTTCCATCATCCGGTGACGCGGGCGTTCGGACTTGATGGTGAGGCCGTACAACTGACGGGACAAACCGACTGCGAAGTCGCAGATGTCGATCATTTCCTGCACTTCGCCTTCGCCCTCAGCCTGAATTTTGCCCATCTCGAGGCTGACCAGTTTCCCGAGCGCGGTTTTCCTGGCGCGAAGCGCATCTCCCAGGTCACGGATCATCTGGCCACGCACCGGCGCAGGCATCATGCGGAAGGTCTTAAAGGCCTCTGTCGCCTTCGCCATCACGGCTTCGTAATCCTCTTCGTTCGCCTGCATGACCGTCGCGATCGGCTTGCCGGTGGTCGGGTTGAGCGACACCAATGCTTCACGGCCTTCGCCGGTGATCCAGCCATCGGCACCATAGCAGGCACCAGGATTCACATCCTGTATCCCAAGTTCCTTCAGGAAATCCATGACCTCACTCCACTGTTGACGCGTGCTGCGCTTTCCGAACATCCTTCCAGCCGGTATCCTCCCGCCCCCAACATCCATCAACAGGGCTGGTTCCGGTGCGCCATCCGGATATTCTTGCACCATTTTTCTTGAAGAATTGAAGGTACCGCCCGGCCCGCTGAAGAGTCAAACCAGCCCGGCCTTGCAGGGAGGCGTGGCCTCAGCTGTCAATCATGCAGGGCGAATCGGCTGCGGGCGAGCTTGTTCGCGTCATGTTACTCGCTCCCCTCCATGGAGGATCGTCGGGAGAAAAGTATCGACACGGATCGGTGAGAGTTGACTGTTACGGAGTATCCCGGTATTTGACCGTCCTCATGCCATGTCATCACAGAATGTCAGCGTCCACGTGCCCTATTTTAACAACAAGGCCTTTTGGGCCCGCGTGCCGTGCACGGTTGAGGTGGCGCGGACAAGGTAGAGGCCGCTTGCGAGGTGGGAGCCGTCGAAAGTGATGGTGTGGATGCCCGCTTTGGCGGGGGCGTCATGTAACAGGGCGGCACGTTGCCCGAGCAGGTTCAGCACCTCGACCCTCAAGTCGGAGGCTGCAGGAAGCTCGACACGGATCAGGGTCAATGGGTTGAAGGGATTGGGCTGGGCTGGGGC
>Ga0209164_1000505_pt1 | contig 89590 bp, 77 predicted proteins | sample MTBNYHSulfiMetaG_FD_187458 | JGI IMG/M metagenome (GOLD analysis project Ga0209164, IMG submission 187458) | Enrichment culture microbial communities from rom New York Harbor, USA that are MTBE-degrading - MTBE-NYH (New York Harbor Sulfidogenic)... | ecosystem: Environmental > Aquatic > Marine >... | reverse complement strand
ACGACAGGGAGGCGAAGAGCATCCGGCTGTCTTTTCTTTTTTCGTACCGTAAATCCGCCAGCATGCCGCCCAAAGGCGCCCCGATAAAGGCCATAAGCATCACGACGCTCCCTTTCAGCCCCGCCTGTGTCATGTCCAGGCCTTCCAGGCGATGAAAATAGGTCGGCAGCCAGGTCAATAAGGAGGTGGTGACAAACACATTAGCAGCCATGCCCAGATTGTTGAAGATCAGGGACGGCTTTTGCGCGAATTCGGCCACGATTTCCTTGAAGCCCATGGCGCGCGATCCGGCGTCTCCTGGCGGGCCGGGGAACTTGACCAGTTCCACGGTCTTATAATCCCGTACCCAAAAGAAGATCAGGCCGATCAGCATTCCCGGCAAGGCCACCAGCCCGAAGGCATGCCGCCATCCGTAACGCTGGGCCACATATCCCCCCAAGGCCACCCCGATGGCGCCTCCCAGGGGGATGGCTGCGTTCCAAATGCCCAGCATCCGGGCCCGCCGGTTTTCGGGGAATAATGCTGAAATCAGGGCCGATCCGCCCGGAGCATACCCCGCCTCTCCCAGACCGATGACCGAGCGCGTCATGAAAAGCTGGGAGAAGTTGCGGGTAAAGGCGCAGGCGATGGTTCCCAGGCTCCAGATGACAGACATCAAGCCGATGCTCTTTACACGGCTCCAGCGATCCACCAATATGGAAAGGGGGAGCGTAAAGATCAGAATGGACCAGTACACCGCAGAGATCAAGAGCCCCAGTTGGGTGTCGGAAACCCCCCAGTCCTCCTGGATATAAGGGAAGAGGCTGACCACCACCAATCGATCGATATAATCGAACATATAGAGCAGAAAGAGGAGGACAAAAATGAAATAGGCCGAACGTGGGGATAATTTGTTCGAATCGGTCGAGGTCATGATGTTCACGGTCCTTTTCTGCTGCGGCCGGCGGTTTTCAGTCGGACCACCGGGCGTGATCCCCCATACCCGAGGGGATAAAGGGGTGTCCGCCACTGCGTTTCGGGTTAAAGCCCCAAAGGATATTGGCCATATTCATGCACCGCCTCGAACATGGCCCGGCAGTTTTCCGGCTTGACGCCGGGGTGGAGCGAATTGGAGGAACAGATGATCAGACCGCCGCCCTGCCCGGCATCCAGGATGGCCTGGCGGACCGCGGCACGGACCTCATCCGGGCTCCCTTCCGGCAGCAATTCAATGCAATCGATGTTGCCTAACAGGCAGAGGCGGTCCCCACAATAGTCCTTGACCCGCCTGAGATCCATACCGGCCTGAGGCTCCAGGGGATTCAGCCCGTCATATCCGGTGTCGAGCAGAATATCCAACAGGGGCCAGAGATTGCCGTCGCTGTGCCGGATGACCTTCAGCCCTTTTCCATGGGCCGTTTCCACCAGACGCCGGTTGTAGGGATTGATGAATTCCTTGAACTGGTCCGGGGAAATGAGGGGGAAGTTCTTGTCGGCAATATCGTCTTCAATAATTAGCACATCCAGACCGGCCTCCACCAGTAGATCCAGCATCTGGACATTGTAATCGAATGTCATCCGGGCGATCCGATGCACGAAGTCCGGATCGTCGAACATCTTCAGCATCAAATTCTCCATGCCGCAAAGCCGCCAACTCAGGACAAACGTGCCCCGCATCATCCAGAAAACCGCCTTCCGGTCCTGAAAACGGGCCTTGGCCGCCAGAAGGAGGAGCAGATTTTCCTTCTGTGGGGCCGGGGGCCGGTAACCCTTGAGATCTCCCCTTTCGGGCAAGGGATGGTGCCTGGCCACGGGCAGACCAAAACGGTTCAGCTGATACACCACCCCCCATCCGTCGCGGACCTCTTCAGGCCCGATCCGCTGTTCATGGCCAAACTCCAGGGCGGTAAACCCATCCACCCCGTAGTGTTCATGAACCACAAACAGGGCTTCGAGCATCTTGAATTTTTCCCCGTCGGTCATGTCGTAAAAGGTCTTTTCCGGGTCCGGCAGATCCGGGATCAGGTCGCGGGTCAGGAGAATGATCGGTTTTTCATTGATGGCATGGATATACAATGGGACCCGGTCGGGTTCCCGGTGGGTCAGGGCCGTCAATATCCGTTCTTTGCCGTTCACCGGGCACCTCCCATCAGTTCCAGGGCCTTGACAGCGCCCAGAGCCGCGTCCTGACCGTAGGCGTCGGCCCCGACGTCATCGGCCAGTTTTTGAGTCACCACCCCGCCGCCGACCATGACCTTGACCCGGTCCCGCAGGCCTGCCTTATCCAGGGCCACGATCGTATCCCGGATAAAGGGGGCCGTCGTGGACAAGAGGCAACTGAGGCCGACGATATCCACGCTGTCATCCACGGCCTTTACAAAGGTCTCCGGAGAGATATCCATTCCCAAATCCAATACCTCAAAGCCCTTCCCTTCCAGCATCATTCGAACCAGGTTTTTGCCGATATCGTGAAGATCTCCCTTGACCGTGCCGATCACCACCTTTCCCACCGCTCTGGTCCCGCTTTCGGCCAATAGGGGCCGCAATATTTCCAAGGCCCCTTTCATGGCCCGGGCCGCCAGCAACATGTTGGGGATAAAATATTCGCCGGTCTGAAATTTTTCCCCCACCCTATCCATGCCGGGAATGAGCCCCTGGCTCAAGATGCGGGTAACCGCGATATCCTGTTCTATGGCTTCCCGGACCAGCTCACGGACCCGGTCCTGTTGGCCCAGGCAAATCTGCTCACCCAGTTGATTTAGAAGATCCATACCTGTGCGCTCCTGTTTGTTTTACGGTTCAGTTCGAAATCATTGCCATTCTTCGGACGAAACACCTCCGGCCATTCAGGGTATCGCGGACCCATTTCCCAAAATTCGAGCCAGGCCCAAAACAGTTCCAAACCTATCCTTGAAACCGGTTCGAGTCAAGCACAAGCTGATCTTTGAAAACAGGGATGGAAAAATATCCTGCGGTCCATGGCAGGCCGTTTGATGGGTGATGCATTGAACGCATTTTTGCATCCGAGCGAGGGTGAATTGCCTTATCTGCTTGGCAAACGCGCGATATCAAGGTATCATGTCGATACAGACAACTCATTGAAGACCGTAAGCGAATCCAAAAGGAGGCAACCATGGGACATCATTTTGTACTGTTACACGGCGCATGGCATGGGGGATGGTGTTGGGAAGGGGTTGTAGCGGCCTTGGAAAAGGCCGGACATACGGCAGAGGCCCCGACCATGCCCGGACACGACCGCGAAGACAACCGGTCCGGGATTCGGTTCAATGATTATGTGGAGGCGATCGTCCGTGTGCTGAAAGACCAAACCGCCCCTGCGGTGTTTGTGGGGCATTCCAGCGCGGGGTTTCTGATGCAGGCGGCTGCGCCCAAGGCGTCCGACAAGATCTCTCACCTCATTTTCCACAATGCCTTCATCCTTCCGGACGGCAAAAGCCAGTTTGACCTTGTTCCGCCGGATGTGTCCGGGGGAATGATTGCGGCGGCAAAGGCTTCTCCGGATAACTGCGTGCCCGTGGACGAGGGATTCGTTCGGAACATGCTCATGGCCGGGGACCCGGTAGACACGCAGGATGACCTGATCCGCCAACTGGTGCCTCAGCCCATTGCCTTGTTTACGACGCCTGTGGGCACTGAAGCGTTCCAGGCCCTGACCGTGCCCCGGTCGGTGCTCTTCTGCCGGGATGACGCGTCGCTTCCTCCCGGCGCCTACCTGGGCATGGCCAGGGGATTGGGCGATTATGACCTGATCGAGATAGCCGGGGGCCATGAAACCCTGTTTACGAATCCGACGGCCATCGCAGAAGCGCTCCCGAGGGCCATGAAATAACTGCCCCGGAACACCCTGACCGGGTCATCCCGGCATCGTCCGACAGAGGCTCCCCGTTACCCCTGATCAGTTGGAAGGAGGTCTATGACACCACCTGACGTGTACGAAAAACTGGCGCGGCATCTCTCCACGTTGGGAATGGGCTATCCGCCGACGGAAACCTTGATAGACATCCTCAAGGAGAATTTCAGTCCTGTGGAAGCCGAGGTCGCGTTGGCACTTCCGACGTCGGTCATCCCCCTTCAGCCCGTCTTGGTGGAAGAAATGATCGACCGGTCGGACCTCCCGAAGGAAACGCTGCAAGAGCTATTGGAAGATCTCTCTAAAAAGGGATTGGTCTTCTGCGGCAAGACGGCAACGGGTGAGAGGGGATACGCCTTGCAACAGATGGGCTTTTCTTTCCCACAGACCTTTTTCTGGAGGGGAGAGGATACGCCCCATTCGAGGAACATGGCTGCCCTCATCGCCAAATATTTCAACCGGAAGGTGACCCGGGAGGCCTACGGCAGCGAGACGGATGCGTACCGGTATGTCCCGGTGTCGGGCACGGTGGAGGCCTCCATACAGGCTGTTTATCCCCATCATACCATGGACAGCGTGCTGAAAGATGTCGCCGACTTTGCCGTATGCCACTGTTCATGCCGTACGATCGCCCGGTTGAGGGGCCGTCCGTGCGACCATCCGACAGAGGTCTGCATTAAATTCGATGAAATGGCCGGGTATGTGATCGACAGAAACTTAGGCAGACAAATATCGCGGGAAGAGACCCTGGCCCTCATCAAACAGAGCGAAGCCGCAGGGTTGGTACATTTTGTTGACAATACAAAGGGAAAGATCAAGCACAATTGCAACTGCTGCGGCTGCGCGTGCTGGAACGTGGGGGCCATTAAGAGAAGAAAGATCCCGAGGGATATCCTTATGGCCGTCTATTTTGTCAGGGAGACGGATGACGATGCCTGTACGGGCTGCGGTGAATGTGTGGACATCTGCCCGGTGGACGCCGTGGTCATGACAGACGATCTGCCCCGGATCGACACCCAGTGGTGCATCGGTTGCGGAGTATGCGTATCCAGGTGTCCCGCGGAGGCCGCAAAGCTGAAGATAAGACCGGATAAAACAGGAAACCTCCCTGCAGAAGATTTCGATGTGTTGCACAAGATGATCCTGAATGAGAAACAACGCTCTTTTAGACTTTAGCAATTGTCTTTGATGCATTCGTAAAAAGTCGTCACCCTTTTGAAAAACGGGGTCCAGACGTTTCATAGGTGCTTGAGAATACTGTATTCCGGCTTTCGCCGGAATGACGGAAAGAGAGCATTTTCGACTTTTTGCGAAACCATCACCCTTCAAGTGAAGAATTATTTCCAGAGAGCATTTTCACTGACGGCAGGCGAAATAATATCGGGTATTTTTACAAATTGCAAAGCCAGGGTGGCGTGAAAAATCGAGAGGTTGGGTGTCAGCAATCTTTTCAATCTGTCAACAGCAGCTTACATGTGGACCTTCTCTGAGACGTGAAAAGAGCTTTACAGATGCCCCTTTTTTCTCTATAATGTATCCATCGGCATCTTTCCCAACAATCGGCTGTGCGGCTTTTGCCTGGTCATTTATGGAGCGGAGGCCGCGGCATGGTGAATGAAATGGACATGGAACCGTCTCAATATTCTTAAATAATTCGATCGATTCTCTTTGAGGCCATCACCCGGGATCCCGGATGAGGGCCTTTTTTTGATGCGTTGTCCCACGCGCCTTTTATTCTTTTCCCCTGCCCGATCCGGAACAATATTTGCAAGACCGACAGCCCATGGTGAACAACACTCTGTGTGATTGCATGTCGCATCGGAAAGCCGAGAAGGGCCGGTATTTCTCTTTTGAATGAACTCAGGTTTTCAGTTTCAAGGAGGGCCGCAACGTGTCAGAGAAGGGCAGTTCAAGTGCAAAGGCAACAGGCGAACAGGGATTCACTTTAGAGGAGTGGTCGACCATAGACGCCATTATCCAAAGATATAAGACAAGGCCCGGATCATTGATCCCTGTGCTGGAAGATATCCAGGAGGCGATCGGCTACCTTCCCAAGTCGGTGCAGAGGCGGGTTGCCCTGAGTCTTTCCATCCCTTTCAGTGAAGTGTACGGGGTGGTAACCTTCTATTCATTTTTCACGATGGTCCCTCGGGGAAAACATACCATCCGGTGCTGTCTGGGAACCGCCTGTTATGTGAGGGGCGGGAAAAAGATCCTGGAACAGCTCACCAAGACCCTCGAGGTGTATCCAGGACAGACCACCGGCGACAGACGCTTTTCCTTGGAGACGGTCCGATGTCTCGGCGCATGCGGGCTGGCGCCGGTTACCATGGTGGATGACAACACCTACCGCCAGATGAAGCCAACCAAGGTAGCTGAGATATTAGAAGCGTATGAGTAGTGAAGGAGTTTACCTATGCCAAGGCTGAAAATAGAGGACTTGTATAGGATCAAGGGGGAGGCGCTCAGATCGCTGGTCCTGGATTCGGAAAAGAACCGTGCACGTATTACGGTTCATATGGGGACCTGCGGGATCTCTTCCGGCGCAGACAGGGTATTGGAGACACTGCAGGCCGAGCTGGCCTCTTCCGGCAGAGACGATATTGTCATAACCACATCCGGGTGCGCAGGCATCTGCAACCGGGAACCGCTGATCACCATAGAGCGCGTGGGTGAAGAGCCGGTCAAATATGCAGACGTGGATGAGCAGAAGGCCCAGCGGATTTTCCGGGAACATGTCCTTGCGGGGCGTATCAACCAGGACTGGGTCTTTGCCAGAGGCTGGGAACAAAAGGAGGTTGAATTTGAAGGCCCAGGCACTACGGCCACCGAGGAAACGCCTCACATCAGGGAGGTCCCGTTCTTCGGCATGCAGGACCTCGTGGTCATGAAGAATCGCGGTCTGATCCAGGCCGAGAAGATCGACGAATATATCGGCCGGGACGGGTACTTTGCAGCAGCAAAGGCATTGTATCAGATGGACCCGGGTGAGATCATTGCTGAAATCAAAACATCAGGCATCCGAGGCCGTGGCGGGGCCGGATTCCCTACAGGCATGAAGTGGGGGTTTGCCGCCAGTTCCAGAGGAGATGTCAAGTACGTGCTCTGCAATGCCGACGAGGGCGACCCCGGGGCCTTTATGGACCGATGCGTTTTGGAATCAGACCCGCACGCAGTATTGGAAGGCATGATCATCGCGGCCAAGGCCATCGGCTCCCATCAGGGCTATATCTACTGCCGCGCCGAATATCCTCTGGCCGTCAAGATGTTGAATCTGGCCATCCATCAGGCCCAGGACTACGGTCTTCTGGGGAAGGACATCCTCGGGTCCGGCTTCGATTTCGATTTGGAGGTCTACCGGGGGGCCGGGGCCTTTGTCTGCGGCGAAGAGACCGCCCTCATGACATCCATTGAGGGAAAGCGGGGAACCCCCAGACCCCGGCCGCCATTTCCGGCCATCGAAGGACTCTGGAAGAAGCCTACCATCCTCAACAATGTGGAAACCCTGGCCAATGTACCCCAGATCATCCTGAAAGGGGGCAAGTGGTATGGGAGCATGGGGACCCGTCGGAGCAAGGGAACCAAGGTCTTTGCCCTCACTGGCGATGTCCGGAATGTGGGCCTCGTGGAGGTACCCATGGGGACGCCGATCGGGACTATTATCCACGACATCGGCGGCGGCATCCCCGGCGGCAAGCGTTTCAAAGCAGTTCAGTTGGGGGGTCCGTCCGGGGGATGCGTCCCGGTCCAGCATCTGAATACGCCGGTCGATTATGAGTCCATTACCCGGCTGGGCGCGATTGTCGGCTCGGGCGGAATGATTGTCATGGATGAAGATAAATGCGTGGTGGACGTGGCCCGGTTTTTCATGGAGTTCTGCAGGGATGAATCCTGCGGCAAATGCACGCCCTGCCGGGTGGGGACCCAGAAGATGTTAGAGATCCTCACCCGCATCTGCGAGGGAAAGGGAAAGGAGGGGGATATCGAGACCCTGGAAAAATGGGCCGATATCATCCGCAACACGGCCTTGTGCGGCCTGGGCCAGACAGCCCCGAACCCGGTGCTTTCAACCCTCCGCTACTTCCGGGATGAGTATGAGGCCCACATCCGTGACAGACGCTGCCCAGCCGTTGTCTGCTCCGCGTTTTTCAAATCCCCCTGCATGCATGCCTGTCCCGTCCAGATGGATATTCCCAGTTATACAGCCCTCATCAGGGCAGGGCGTCTGGACGATGCCTACAGGGTCCTTCTCAGGACCAACCCCTTCCCCGGGATCTGTGGCCGGGTCTGCGACCACACGTGTGAAACCAAATGCAGGAGAGCTACCCTCGATGCACCCCTGGATATCAAGCATCTGAAGCGCTTCATCACCGACAACGGCATGAGGCCGACGGTGACGTCGATCCCGGTCACACGAAAGGAAAAGATAGCCATTATCGGTGCGGGCCCTTCCGGTCTGACCGCGGCAAAGGACCTGGCGCTTAGAGGCTATAGTGTGACGGTTTTTGAACAGTATCCGCAACCCGGCGGCATGCTCCGGTGGGGGATCCCGGCCTATCGTCTGCCCCGCGATATTCTGGATGGTGAGATCAACGATATCCTCGACTTGGGGATTGAACTTCGATGCAATACCCGGGTAGGACACGGGCCTGAGGGGGTCACGGGAGATACCGTATCCTGGGACCGCCTTAAGCAGGATTTTGACGCCATCTACGTGGCCATCGGTGCTCAGCGAAGCATGTCTGCCGATATGGAAGGCCAGGACCTGGACGGGGTCTGGGGGGCCATCGAGTTTCTCAGAGAGGTCAACCTGGGAAACACGCCCCGTGTCGGGGAACGGGTCGCGGTCATCGGGGGCGGTAACTCGGCCATCGATGCCTCCCGGTCGGCCCTGAGACTTGGGGCCAGAGAGGTAACCATCCTCTATCGAAGGAGAAGAGAGGATATGCCGGCCCAGGAAGAGGAAATCCACGCCGCGGAACAGGAAGGCATACACATCAAATATCTGGTTACCCCTCTCAGGGCTGACGGTGAAAATGGCCGTCTTACCCGGGTCATTTGCCGACACATGTCCCTGGGAGAATTTGACGCGAGCGGACGCAGGAAATCCGTACCCAAATTGGGAGATGAGTTTTCTTTTGAGGCCGATCAATTGATTCTCGCCATCGGGCAGAAAACAGACGATACGGCTCACCTGAAAGAGGCCGGTGTAACCATCACAGACCGGGGTTTTATCGAGACGGTGAAAGGCAAGAAGACCCAGACCACAGCCTCGATGCTCTTTGCCGGCGGAGATGTGGTATCCGGCCCGGATACGGTGGTAAGCGCCATCGCCGCTGGGCACCACGCGGCCATTGAAATAGATGCAGCCATACGGGATAAAAACAACGAACCGGCCTATGTTCCTGAGGAGGAAGCGATCGAAATCCCTGTCACCATCGAAGAGGAGATCCAAGAGACCCCCCGGGTCTCCCTCTGTGAAACAGACTGCACTCAGAGAATAAAAGATTTCTGCGAGGTGGAACTGGGAATGTCTAAGGAAGAGGCCATGAAAGAGGCCTGCAGGTGTCTCCGGTGCGATGTGGAAGCGTGACGTATGAGAGGTGCGAGGTGATAGGCGTAAAGGCCTAAACGAGCAGAGATCATCCAGTAACCAGAATCCAGAATAGGTGTCGAATGGAAACGAATGTTGAAAAGGTGAAGATAACCATCGATGGAAAAGAGGTCCTTGTGGATCCGGGAATCTCTATTTTAGAGGCGGCCCGGCAGAACGGCATTCATATCCCTACCCTCTGTCACCATCCCGCCCTTTCCTCCTGGGGCGGATGCCGCATATGCGTGGTGGAAGTGGATGGATCGCCCAAACTGGCCGCCAGTTGCGTCACCCCGGTAAGGGTTGGGATGGTGGTGGTGACGTCCAATGAACGTATTATCGAGAGCCGACGGACTATTCTGGAGTTTCTATTTGCTGAACGAAACCATAATTGCATGATCTGTGCTCAGAGCGGGGACTGCGAACTCCAGAAACTGGCCTATGAGCTGCATATGGACCATTTGAGCGTGCCTGCCTCCTTTCATGAGTTTCCCACGGATGTCACGAGCGACTACCTGGCCATCGATCACAACCGCTGCATCCTCTGCGGAAGATGCGTGCGGGCCTGCCAGGAGATCTCCGGGGCCCATGTCCTCAACTTCAATAACCGTGGACCCCATAACCTGATCGGACTGGATCTCAGTGAGACAAGAGACGCCTCCACATGCCTCAACTGCGGCGTCTGCATGCAGGTCTGCCCTACCGGCGCCATATATGACCGGTACCGGACCCACTACGCGGTAAAAGGGCACGACACGGCCTGGCAGACCACGGAATCCCTCTGCCCCCAGTGCGGTCTGATGTGCCCGGCGATCTTTTCTGTGCACGACAACACCATCCTCAAGATAGACGGGAAGCTGGAGGCCGATGACAGCCGGCCGGATCGCGGACAATTGTGCTCCAAGGGGCGGTTCGAGGTCCTTAAGACCATGGGAAGGCGGCTCACCCGTCCCATGGTGCGAAACGGGGACGGGACGATGGCAGAGGAGAGCTGGGAAAAGGCCCTCGACCTGACTGCGGGCAAGCTTCGCGCAGCCGCCCGTGTCAAAGGGGGGGCTGCAATCGCGGGCCTTGCGTCGAGCCTGCATTCCAACGAATCCCTCCTCTCTTTTAGGGATCTCATGGGCAGAGGTCTGGGCGCCGACAATATCGATACCCTCGATGGCGCCTTTTTCAGGACCCTGCTCAGGGTTCAGCAGGATATGAACATCCCCCTGCAGGAGGCTTCATGGAAAATGATCCCGAAGGCCGACCACATTCTCATGGTGGGGGCCGATCCGTACCAGACCCAGCCGGTCATTTCATCCCTGATCCGCAAGACCATCTTTGAGAACAGGACAAAGGTTTCGGTCATCGGGCAGCAGGCCGACCTCTTTCCGTTTGCTGCCCATCATCTCCAGCTGGAAGAAGGGGGGGAACCGACCTTAATCAAGGCCATGTTGGATGAGGTGACGGGTGCTGAAACAGATGACGCGAAGAGGGCGCAGGCGGCAGGGCTGCTGCGGAAACTGGGTCTCGATGAGACCGGGAGCGCGGTTTTCCATGAAATCGTCCGGACCTTAACAGAGGCCCAAAACCCCCTGTTTATCGCCGGAGAAGGGCTCATTGCAGCGGGTGACGGTTCTGGATTCAACAGTCTGGTCCGCCTGGCCCGCCAGAAAGGTCTTCTCCCCGGATCAACCCTCCGTCTGATCATCCTCAAACCGTTTGGGAACAGCTCAGGGGCATGGAAATTGGGCCTTGCATCTGAGGCCGAACCTGGCTCAAAAGGACAGGCGACAGCGTGCGTCCTGTTTCTGGCCGGGGAGCAGATCTCGGATCCCGACCTCTTAGAGAGACTGACCGGCCTCGATTTTCTGGCTGTTATCTCCCCTTATATTCCTGAATCCTTGGCCGGCAGGGCAGATGTCCTGATCCCTTGCCCGCTGTGGATAGAAGAAGACGGGACCTGCACATCCCTGGACGGGACTGAAACCGGATATACGAAAAAGGTGATCGAGCCACCCTCTGGCGTGAGAGATTCATGGCAGATTCTTTCGGCCCTGGCCGAACAGACCGGTTTTCGTCCTGATTTCGAGACATGGAATGACTTGAGCAATGCGGCCCAAAAGGAAATGGGAGGTTAGTTCATGGGAAAACCCAAGATAGCAACCGTATGGCTGGAGGGATGTTCAGGGTGCCACATGTCCTTTCTGGACCTGGATGAGGCCCTTGTGGATGTCCTTTCCAAGGTAGAGTTATGCGATACCCCGATTACCGATTTCAAGGATTTCAATTTTCCTGATGTGGACGTAGGGATCATCGAAGGCAGCATTGCCAATGAGGAAGAACTGAAGATAGCCTGTAAGCTCCGTGAACACTGCAAGGTGCTTGTGGCGTGGGGGGATTGCGCGGTATTTGGAGGGATCAATACGTTGAGAAACACCGTTCCTAAGGAAGCAATCCTGAGGCGCGGCTTTATTGAGACCGAAAGCACGGTGGGCGGCGTGATGCCGGTCGACCCGGAACTTCCGCTCCTCCTGGACAAGGCCGTTCCGGTCAATTATCACGTCAACGTGGATGTCTATGTGCCGGGCTGCCCCCCTTCCCCGGAGGCTATTGCCTACAGCCTCACGGAGATCCTGGCGGGGAGGATACCTGTCCTGCCGAGTGAAATGATGCATTACGATTAAATATTGACAATTGAATATTGAATATTGACGATGTAAGTAAAAAAGATGTCATATCCTTGAGTACAATTCCGTAAAGGACGAAGGAGATGGTCCGATGACCAAAGCACGAAAGATCACGATCAACCCTGTGAGTCGATTGGAGGGACACGGGAAGGTCACCATCCATTTGGACGAAGATGGCGAGGTCAGGGATGCCAGGTTTCATGTGACGCAGTTCAGGGGTTTTGAACGATTCTGCGAGGGAAGACCCTTTGAGGAAATGCCCGTGATTACCCAGAGGATCTGCGGCATCTGTCCGGTCAGCCATCAGTTGGCCTCGGCAAAGGCGTGCGATGCGATCCTCGGGGTCGACATCCCGGAGACGGCAAAACGTCTCAGGGAACTGGAGCATATGGGCCAGTTTATCCAATCTCATGCCCTCCATTTCTTCCACCTGGCAAGTCCTGACCTCCTCTTGGGATGGGATGCGGATCCTGCAAAGCGGAATGTGGTAGGTGTAATCAACGCGTTTCCGGATCTGGCGGTCAAGGGGATACGGCTGAGACGCTTCGGCCAGGAGATCATCAAGGCCCTCGGCGGAAAAAAGATTCATCCCTCCTTTGCGGTCCCCGGTGGGGTCAACGGTGCCCTCTCCAGAGAGGATCGCGATGGTTTATTAGGGGGCTTTGATGAGGCCTATGGGACCTGCAGGACTGCCATTGACTTGATCAAGGGGTGGATTGAAAAAAATCTGGAACAGGTGAAAGCATTTGCCAACTTTGAATCCAATTACGCAGGCCTCATGGATGACCAGGGCTGCCCCGATATGTACGAGGGGCGTTTAAGAATCGTCGGCCACGACGGGGAGACGGTGGCCGAGTTTGATCCGGCCGATTACCTCTCTTTTATCGGTGAGCATGTGGAACCCTGGTCTTACCTGAAATTTCCCTTTTTCAAACCCCAGGGATATCCCGACGGGGGCTACAGGGTGGGACCTTTAGGCCGACTCAATGCCGCGGACAGGATGCGCACTCCCAAGGCCGACGATGAGCTTCAGGTCTATCGGGAGATGTCCCGGGACGGGCTCAGGGGATGTACCCTTTTGTACCATTACACGCGCCTGATCGAACTCTTGGGATGTCTGGAAAGGGCCGAAGAGATCTTGACAGAGGACAGTGTTTGCGGTCAAGACATCCGCATCACCGCGGACCCTGCCAATGAGGAGGGGATCGGCGTCATCGAGGCCCCCCGGGGGACGCTGATCCACCATTATGTTGTTGACAAATTCGGCGCCATAAAGCGGATAAACCTCATTGTGGCTACGGGCCATAACAACATCGCCATGAACCGTTCCATCGGACTGGTGGCCCGGGAATATATCCATGACGGCGAGGTCAGGGAGGGCATCCTGAACCGCGTGGAGGGGGCGATCCGCTGTTATGATCCCTGTCTCTCCTGCTCCACCCATGCCCTTGGCCAGATGGCGTTGAAGATAGAGATATACGGACCGGATGGCATGATTTTAGACCAGTTGCAGAGAAATTAGACCGTGACGGCGGACAGAACCGACCCATTCGAACTATGCATTATCGGGTATGGAAACCCCCAGAGGAGAGACGACGGCGTCGGGCCATATGTTGTTGAGAGGCTCTCCGGGATATTGGGGCATAAAAAAAATATCCGTTTTCGAATCGTGCATCAACTGGATCCTGCCCTCGCAGAAGAATTGCAACAGGCAGAACGGATGGTACTTGTTGACGCGACCCTGAACAAACTGGAGGACGGATGGGAATGGACCGAGATCCAGTTGGAATCCGGTACGATGCCCTACGCGACGCACCAGATGAATCCGTCTTTCCTGCTGAGAATTCTTGATTGCGCATACCATCGGTCTCCGCAAACATGGTTGGTTTCTATCCAGGGGGAAGATTTCGGATTTGGGGAAGGCTTAAGCCCGGAGGCCGAAACGAGGGCTGAAAAAGCGATTGCGGAAATTGTCAACCGCGTCGCAACAAAACGGCAGTGACCCTACAGATATGACTTGACACGTCAACCTTCAAACCTCAAACTCGAAAGGTGTAGGTCATGGGAGCAGACATACTGATCATTGATGACGACAGGGATTTAGTCAATACCATCCGTATCATCCTGGAAAGCAGGGACTACGGGGTGAGGGCTGCCCATAACGGAGAAGAGGGATATGCCGCGATCACGGAGAAGATCCCGGATCTTATTATCCTGGATGTTATGATGTCCACTGACACCGATGGATTTGATCTGGCGTACAAGCTCAAAAACAGCCCTCATCACCGGGATATCCCCATCCTCATGCTCTCCTCATTTCCACAAAAAATGGCCGAAAAGGGACCGGAGAGCTTTCAGCATATCTTGGGAGAGGGGTGGCCTGTGACGGAATTCCATGAAAAGCCCATAGACCCGGATGAGTTACTGGATGCGGTTGAGGATATCCTGAGGGACGAAGGCCGGACATGATGGATCGCGGATAAACCGGAATCGGCGATCAAGGCTTCCTCATCGTCTCGCAGAGCCCGCAGAGCCCACAGAGTTTTTCCCGTTTTTCCTTGTGTCCTCTGTGAACTCAACCGAGAGACTTCATCAGGTCTTCATGCCTGAATCCCTCAATACCCCAATTCCCCAATCATCCAATGAGGAGATCCCCTTATGAAACAGGGGTATCAACTGATAAAGGAACAGTTGTTTTTCCGAAAGGAGCTGGTCGAGAGGGCTTACTGGCTGATCAATCTGAGATGGGTTGTCACGGGGGCGGCCCTTGTCGCCGGCTGGATCGGCCATTTTTTAGACCTCAAGCACCCCATCGTCTCCCTGACCATCCTGTTTCTCTTCGTAGCCCTGAACAACGCGGCATTTTCCCTGATATGGCGGCGACTCAGTGCCCGTGAGCGCCCGGAGGTCCGTCACTATGCCATTTTCGCCCATGTGCAAATCACATTCGACCTGCTGGTCCTCTTCTGCGTGGTCTATCTGACCGGGGGCATATCCAGCCCCCTCCTGATCTTTGTGATCTTCCACATCATCTTGGCCGGCATCCTACTCGCCCCGGTGAGCTGTTTCATCTACGCCGGTTTAATTCTCTTGGGCACGGCCGGGTTGATTGTCCTTCAAGAATCCAGAGTTCTTCCTCCTCAGCCGGTCCTGTTCCAGAGCCTCCTGTTTCCCTCCACCCAGAGCCTGCACAATGTCCTGGCCCTCTATTTAACCTTTGCATCGGCCATCCTGCTCACCGCCTTCCTGGTAACCGCGCTGAAATCAAGCCTGAGGGCCAAGAGCAGGAGCCTTCTGGCCGTGTCCAAGGAACTGGATGCGTCCAACACCAAACTGACCGCCCTTTATGAGATGATAAAGGAGATCGAACTCTGCACCGAATTTCAGGACCTGATCGATTCGGCCACCCGGAATGCGGCACGGATCATGGGCGTGAAGGGGTGTTCCATCAAACTCTTGGATGATCAGAGAAAGCGGTTGACATTCGCTTCCACCCACGGCCTCAGCGAGGACTACAAGGCCAAGGGCGTCATTGACATTGACAAAAGCCCAATCAACCGTAAGATCCTTAAGGGATCTTTCTTCACCATCGGCAAAATCCAGAAAGACGACTACTTTCAGTACCCTGAGGATGTCCGGAAGGAGGGGATTGCATCCATGATGTGTCTCCCCCTGAGGGTGGAAAAAATGATCTTTGGCGTATTCTGCGTGTACAGTGACATTGAACATTTTTTCGGCCCCGATGACGTGAAATTCTTTTCCCTGATGGCCGATCTGACCGCCATTGCCATCGAGAACCTCAAACGGGAACTGAACAAGATCTGGTTCCTCAAAAAGGCCGCTCACCAGCTCCGCTCTCCCATCGGCGCCGTGCAGAGCATGCTGGACCTGATACTCAAAGGATACCAGGGAGATGTGGACGATCATCAGAGAGAGACTCTGACCCGGTGCAGGAAACGGCTGGCGGTCCTGGGAGATGTCATCAACGATCTGCTGAAACTGGGCCTGAAGCGTATCAGTACCGATGAAAGAGAGTACCAGCCGGTGGACGTCATAGAGATCCTGAAGTCGCTCGAAGATATGTACAGGCCCCGGGCATCTGAGAATGGCGTGGACATGACCTTCCGTGTGGACGATCCCCTCCCGCGGATCATGGCCGACGAAAAGATGATCGACGACTTGTTTGCCAACCTTGTTTCCAATGCTATCAAGTATACGCCTTCAGGTGGCACGGTTGCCGTGACGCTTTGCGCAGAAACGGCAAACCGAATCCGGTTCGAGGTGGCTGACACGGGCATCGGGATCCCGGAATCGGAGATTCCCCGCCTCTTTTCAGAGTTTTTCCGTGCGGAAAACGCAAAGGTCTTTTCAGAAGAAGGAACCGGCCTCGGCCTCGTCATCGTTAAGGAAATCGTGGATCGCCTGAAGGGAACCATCTCCGTGGAAAGCAGGGAGGGTGAAGGAACCCGGTTTACGTGCCTTCTGCCCGGCGCAAAGGATCTTGAGGTGCGCTCCCGGACAACGTCGGACAAACAGTGAGGTTCTTCTGGTTTGTTGAGTTTGTTGGGTTGATCGGGTTTATTTTTTATTGTCGAGCAAGCTCTTTCAACCTCTGAACCCTTGAACATCTAAAACTCTACATACAACATGAGAATTCCTGTATACAAACGCGTATTTCTAAACTTTGTACTCGTCATTGTCCTGTTCGGGGTCATGGGGGCGATTCTGAGCGCGTCCCTCATCAGCCGCAATACCCTCAACGAGGCCCAGCGGCGGGTCAGCCTCGATCTGCGAGCTGCCTGGAGCATCATTCAGGGGGAAATAGATGGCCTGCGGCTCTTTGTAGAGGTGTTGACCGGCGGGAGCCGGGTCGCCAACGCCTACACGGATCCGCGGTCGTCAGCCTATCGAGCCGCACTCGAGGCGGTCAGACGCAAGTGCGGATTTGATTTTCTCTCCCTCACGGACAGCCAGGGACAGGTGATTCTCCGCACCCTGGAACCTTATCGCACGGCTGACTATCTCTCCAACGATCCTATGATCCGGCAGGCCCTCCAGGGAAAGACCGTCAGCGGGTTTGTGCTGTTAGGACCACAGAGACTCCACGCCGAAGGGGGCGACCTTGAGGAACGGGCCTTTATGGTCTTCAAACCGACGGCCAAGGCCAAACCCCGGGCAAAAACATCAGAGTCTTCCGGTATGGTCCTCATGTCATCCGCCCCGGTCAGGGACGACAAGGGAACCATCATCGGCGCACTCTACGCAGGGGTCGTTCTCAACCGCAATCATGCCCTCGCCGACAAGATCCGTTCCATTGTCTTCGAAGACAAGACATATGACGGCCGAGACCTCGGCACGGTCACCATCTTCCAGTGGGACGCACGCATCGCCACGAATGTAATGACAGCCGACGGAAACCGGGCCATCGGCACCCGGGTCAGCAGCGATGTGTATGAAAAGGTCCTGGAGAACGACCGCAACTGGTATGACAGGGCCTTTGTGGTCAATGACTGGTACATCAGCGCCTATGACCCGATCCATGATATTGAAGGGAAGGTCATAGGGATCCTCTATGTAGGCGTTTTGGCAAAGAAATACGACGACATCAAGCGGTCGCTGTGGAAGCTCTACGGGGCTGTTTCCGTAGGCGTGGTACTGTTTGTGCTGGCCGTGGGCCTTCTCTTTTCCCGCGGGTTGACCGGCTCTCTCAGCCGCCTGGCCGATGCTGCCGGGAGAATTACCCACGGAGAACTTGACCTCAAGGTGCCCGAGCCCTCCACAGACGATGAGGTTCTGGACCTGACACGCTCCTTCAATGCCATGGCATCGAGTCTGAGGGATCGGGATGAACGGCTCCGAAAGGCCAATACGGAACTGGAGGGCGCCAATGCCTCGCTTCAGCAGATCAACGCCAATTACCTGGACATGCTGGGTTTTGTATCGCACGAACTCAAAAACACCTTAGGGGTGATCTATACCTCGGCCCACGCCCTTGACACGGGCATTACGGGCCCCCTCACCAAAAACCAGGGGGCACTGGTCAAGAACATCTCCAAGAGCATTGACCGGGCCGTCAGGATGACGCGTAACTACCTCGATCTGGCCCGCATCGAGAAAGGCGAACTCATTGTACAGCCCAAACCGATCGATGTAGTCCGCGATGTGGTGGGTCACGTCATCGACGAACTGGGCCAGGCCATTGAAGAAAAGGGCATGAAGCTGGAAAGCGAACTGCCCGCATCCATGCCCTATTCGGGAGATCCGGATCTTCTCCAGATCGTCTACAAGAATCTCCTCCACAACGCACTCAAGTATGGAATGGAAAACGGAACCATACGCCTTGGCTTCAGGGAGGAGGAAACCGCCTACCGGTTCGAGGTCTGGAACCAGGGAAAGGGACTCTCCCACGATGAGATCGAACGCCTGTTCCAGCGCTTCGTTCGACTGGGAGACGAGGTAAAGGGATACCGGAGCACGGGGCTGGGTCTCTTTATCACAAAAGAGATCATTGAAAAGCACGGGGGCGCCATCCGGGCCGAATCCCAGCCGGGCGAATGGATCAACTTCATCTTCACATTGCCCAAATAATGCTTCTTCCTGCCGTCACTTTCTCTCCACCAATCCTCCTTTCCAGCCTCTCTCATCATAAGAGTCCTGAACAGACTATTTTACTTCATTCCGGCCGAGCGCTGAATGACCAAAATAATCCCGCAGCACCAGCGGTTCACCTTTTTCGCCCTTCATGGGCTCAAACCATATGTCGGGGGGTCGATCCGCCTCAGGTCCGAAGCCTTTGGCCTGGTTCAATCCCTTTAGGGCGTCCCAAATTCTAACGGCCGCACCCCTTAGCTTCTCTTTATTGACGTGAAAACCGGCGACCGTCGAATAGAGTTCACAACAGGATGAGAGTCTGTAAAATCGGCGCCATCGCCGGTTCAGATTCCAGATGGCGCACCTCGCAGTCTCCTTGCTATGCGTTACCGGCACGGTGGTTATTGCGCGTCCGACTACAAGCAAGATTTCTCCGCCTCAATCAAATCATTAAAGAGCGTCCCGATGCCCATTTCATGTCCGTCCCTGTCTCCTCTCTCCCACTGCAAATGAGTCCAATCATCCTTCGTCCTCTATTCAAACACCTCTTTGACTTCCGTTTTGATGAAACCGGCTGCAAAGAGGTACCTCAAAACCTGACCTGCGCATTCTTCCGGAGAACACTCGAAGGTATTCATCAGTATTTCCGGGTTGGCTGGGGCTTCATAGGGATCATCAACACCCGTAAATCCTTTCACCTCACCTCTTCTTGCCTTCTTATAAAGCCCCTTTGGATCTCGACTTTCACAGATCTCGATCGGAGTGTCGACAAACACCTCTATGAATTCCAGGCCTGCCTCTTCATGGAGTTTTCTCGCCAATTCCCGGTCATTACGGTAAGGTGAAATGAAACTCGTCATGACGATCACACCTGAGTCGGCGAAGAGTTTCGCCACTTCCCCGATTCTTCGGATGTTCTCCTCCCGATCTTCCGCGGAAAATCCGAGGTTTTTGTTCAACCCATGACGTATGTTGTCCCCATCAAGGACATAAGCCAGGTACCCTCTCTTGATGAGCTCGTGTTCGAGAGTAAAGGCGGTAGTGCTTTTGCCGGATGATGGAAGGCCCGTAAACCAGATGGTACACCCTTGTTGGCTGAGGATTCGTTCTCGTTCTTCTCGCTTCACGTGCGTGCTATGCCAGACAATATTGCTCGCTTTTACTATGGTCATCATTTCCTCCAGATTCACGGATTCAGATTTTCAGCTCCCGAAGACGTCTCGCACATTGCACTCTTCTTCGCTCTTGCTTTGTAACACAGCGTACACGTTCACAGGTTCTTCAAATTGGCAGTTGCCAGGATAACATGGCTGAATTGAGCGATCAGCAATCCTCCAATGGTGCTCCACCGGTCAACCCAACCGGGCCGGTTGTTCGACGAGCAAACTGGTTGACCGGGCCACACACCCGCTGAACCCATACCATCAATCAGTGCTCACAGCCAGCTGACGTGTAGGCAACGGGCCTAAGCGGAGCGAAACCCCGAGGTCAATAAATTGCGAATCTTATCAAATACATGCATTCCGCGTGGTTTCGCGTCCATTTCAGGCCTTCGTTAAATTTTTCTGACTTGTGCCGATAAACAACGTCATTATCTTATACAATTTTATTCTCGATAGGGCCTCCTTTCAGTAATATATGGCCATCTGCTTTGGCCAGAAGTTGGTTGGTTGAAACGTAGAAGTAACAGTTTAGCCCTTTATTGAAAAGCCGACGCCGGTTAAACTCATCTCCAGCTTTTTGGCAAGCGCCGCATGAGATATACCCAATTTCAATTCAATTTTTAAAGGATGTCCCAGTGTCTCTACGGCAGAACGCCCATACGTGAGGTTGGCAAACCCCCTTATGGACGGCAGGCTTTCTTGGTCGAGTCACAGGCGTCAGGGGGTATCTGTTCCGCAGCTTCTCTCAGAATATGAAAACCGCCGCGCAGCACAACAATTGCTATGGCAAGACCGATAACCAGATCAGGATAGCGACTGCTCAACGCCCAAACTAGAACGCCCGACACGATAATGCCGACATTGGCAATGACGTCGTTTGTCGAAAATATGAGTGACGCCCGCATGTGCACGCCTCCGCCACGATGTTTCGATAGAAGACGAAGACAGGCGATATTGGCAAACAATGCAATCATACCGACGCCCATCATAAGGCCGCTGACCGGCTCACTGCCAAGGATGAATCGCCTGAGAACGTCAGCCAGAACCAACAGAGCGAGAAGTATCTGGGTATAACCGCTTAATTTTGCAGACGAAGTTTTTAGAGAGCTGCTTTTCCCAACCGCATATAGACTGATTGCATATATGGAAGCATCGGCGAACATGTCTAGGGAATCGGCAATAAGGCCCGTGGATTGGGCAACCAGGCCCAGCGCAAGTTCAAATACGAACATGAACGCATTAATCCCAAGCACGATCACGAGCGTTTTTCGCTCCTGCTCGTTTCGCGCCTTCATTTCACAGCCACAATCCGACAATGCGACCTCCTGGGTAAAACGAGAATGGGGTCTGCCCTTGACTCTTAGTCAGTGTGGAAGATAGCTCCTCTATACGCTTTCTGAAACTGGCATCTTCCTGCATTTGCCTTCTTGTCCGCTCGATAATGCTGCTGACGGAACTGTATTTTTCGATCTTAAATTGTCTGCCGATCTCCTTCAACGTATCCCGGCGCAACCGTCGAATCAAATAAATCGATACATTTCGGGGCTCATTGGTTGCTCCGCGCTTTTTCCGGTAAAGAGCATCCTCGTCAACCGCATAATATTCGCAAACGGTTCTAAGAATTTCCTCATGGCCCGGGTCCAGGGCTTTTGATTGCGGGACCTCGTCATCCGCCTTCGATTCATAATAAAGCCCCCCAATCAAACCCCACGGCCCGGCAACCGCAAAGCAAATCCTCTGGGGATGGGGAAAGAAACAAGGGGGAGAGACCCGACAACAGAGGCAAGAGACCGTAATTTCCGGGTATGTAGTCGAATGACAGTCTGCAATTTGGTGCTTTCCGGAATTTTATGCAACATGCTGACATATTAAACAAGAGGAGAAAGAACAAATAATTCTACTACCTGACAAGGATGCTGGGCTGGTTTTTTGTTATGAGTTAGAGTTGGCCTTAAGGGTTAGTGGGAAGGATAATAACCCGTACCTGTGGTTCCGGCGTCAACCGCCATTAACGACATCCCAGCCCAGTTGATCGCGGCGGCGGTCTCGCCATTGTTGGCAAGCTCCCAGTTCCATCCGAGCAGCTCCATATCCGTATAAGGAGAGGCCAGATTAATTAGACCAATATAAGGGTAGGAGACCTTCAAGGAACTTGGAATACTCTTCCCGGCATCCAAAATACTCATCTCTCTTAGCTGGATGCCAGTTGACCGATAGTCTTCAGCCCCGTTAATCGCATATACATGCATATCAACTTCCTCCAAGGAGGCGCCCGTCGAGGCATTCTTTATAGAACTGCGCCAGATGATCCAGTAGGTCTTTCCTGATGACTCATTGATGAGATATCTCGGGTAGAGGGTAAACCATGAAGCGCCATAATCACTGGTTAGGCCCCAAATCCGGTTAGTGGCACAGGCAAGTGCATTCCCGGTCCATCTTTCATAGCCTTTTGCCGAGGGCGCCCCGGCCGCACTGTTATCTGTCCTAACTGATGTAATCTGCGAGGGCAATCCGACAGCATATTGTCTCACAGGAATGCTGGATGAAGCTGCAATTCCCTCGGACAAATTCAGCTGGTATACATCGGCAATAATGTTGTCGACAGCAGGATACTGAACTTCATTAACCAAGATGTACCCTGCATAGTAGGGCGCTCCCTCGAATGTCACCGATAAACTTGCCTTCACATCATCGCCCATGCCTTCAATTATCTTGCCGATGTCCTGCAGATGGGTTGCCCAGCGGGTGATCCGCTTCCCATAGTCATACACCCAGACACTGTCTATCGTATAGAAATTGTACCACAAATTACTCCAAGGACTCGTAATAGTACCCGCCCCTTGGCCTTTTACCTCTGATATCCTATACAATGTTGAGGGGCCTGCGCCTGTATCTACCCTTGCCTTGCTCACCAGAAAATAGCAGACAAATTCCGATCCTGGGCTTAGATCACGCACACCTGGTGCACCTGCCTGTACCGAGCCTATACTAAAGGCAAAAACGACTATGGCTGATATCACTATAGAAATCTTTTTCATACTCTTGTTCCTCCTTAAGTTTAGGCAATTTTTTATTTCATCCGGTGATGGGAAAAGAAACCTGCCATAGGGTTCTGTCTCATATAAACAATCTCTTGTCAAGATTGACGAAACCAAGTTTTATTCTTTATAACCGTTCATGGGCTTAAGGTTTCAGTGTTGAGGCTTCAGGATGTGCAACGTCCAATATCGACTGAATGGCTGCAGAATGACCATGAAATGCATGCTGGATGACGCCCGAAGTTTCAAAAGAGCCAGTCGGCCGATATATGACTTCTTGAACATCGGAACCCTGCGTCCCATTCGTTCCAGCAAAAGCCTACGGAAGGATCCGATCTCGCCTGCTTTCGTCGAGCAAGGAAACATTCCAACAGACAATTACCATAGGAATCAACATGTTCTGCCCCTCCACAGCCTGTGGCAGGCCCATCAGCGGCAGAGCATACGCCAGGATGACTTTCGGCATCTTTTTTCCGTCAATCAGGCATAAGGCTTGACCATGACGTGCATATCAAGTTAGACTAAAAATTATCCGCATTTTCCACAATGCAATCGTGTGACTTCAGATTGTCTACTGGCCTCAAGTTCTTTGACCTCAATTATATCGGTGCCATTTCTGAACGGTGAATCGAGGGCGGACCCCTGTCGGCGGATCAACGGATGGCCTGCTTCCATAACCCTCGACACATCGTCCATGGTAAAAATGTGTTTTCTGTGCCGGTCCTGAAGTCCCTGCAGCGAAAGAAAGGAGGTTTTCATGAAGGTATGCGTCGTCTACTATTCGATGTATGGACATGTCTACCAAATGGTGCAGGCTGCTGCTGAAGGAGCGCGGTCGGTCCCGGATGTTGAGGCCGTGCTCTGGCGGGTTCCCGAGACCTTGCCCGAAGGCGTCCTGGAGAAAATGGGTGCGCTGGAGGCTCAGAAGCGGCAGGCCCATGTGCCGGTGTGCACGGTGGATGAACTGGCAAAGGCCGATGCCATTATTTTTGGAACGCCGACCCGTTTTGGGAATATGTGCGGCCAGATGCGACAATTCCTGGATGCAACGGGACAACTGTGGGTAAAAGGCGCTCTGGTCGGCAAGGTGGGGAGTGTTATTGCCAGCTCAAACACCCAGCATGGGGGCCAGGAATCCACGATTCTGACGTTCCATATTACGCTGCTCCATCAGGGCATGGTGATTGTCGGCCTGCCCTATGCGTTTCAAGGGCAAATGGTGATGGATCAAATCACGGGTTGCTCTCCATACGGAGCTTCCACCGTCGCGGGGGCCGACGGTGCGCGTTTGCCGAGTCAGAATGAGCTTGCGGGAGCGCGATACCAGGGTGAACATGTGGCAAAGATCGCCCGGAAACTCACCATGATATGAAAATGCCTGGTACTGTGGAAAACCGATTGTTTTAAGGACGCCACCCCTACCTATCCTTCCGTGGGCGCCCGGGCGTGGCAGGGTGTTTTGGCTTTCGACAAAATACGTCCGATCCGTCGATTGCTGTGGGGAAACGGGTCTGGTGCATCCGTTCCTGATTGTCGCGGCATACGCTTGCCATGTTATGATCCCGCATGGGCGTCCATCGGCTCTTAATCAGCCTCTTTGGCCGATACCGGGATCATGGGCGTCTCATTGACGATTAGCTGGAAAACGTCCGGCCGGCTGTAGTGGCCCGCCACATCCAAGTCGAACTTCCCCCGGCCGATATCGTCGAGATCGAGATCGGCGGTGAGGATGGTCTCTCCGTCGAAGTGGGGGCCGGCCAGCACCTCGCCAAAGGGGCTGATGATCGCGCTGCCCCCCCGCATCAAAATGGCATCCGGCGAATCCCCGAGCGATACGCGGACCGTGTTCGGGAAATCTTTCTTGCGGATGAACTGGCAGGCGGTCAGAACGAAGCAGCGACCTTCAAGGGCTACGTGCCGCATGGACGGCAGCCAGGTATCCCGATCATCTGCGGTGGGGGCACAGTACAGGGCCGTGTTCTTGGCGTACATGGCCATGCGCAGGAGCGGCATGTAGTTTTCCCAGCAAATGACCGAACCGATCCGACCATAAGGGCTATCCACCACCGTCAGGGTCGATCCATCGCCAAAGCCCCAGATAATGCGCTCCAGGGCCGTGGGCATGAGCTTGCGGTGCTTGCCGAGCAACCGGCCATCCGGTCCAAAGAAGAGCACCGTGCAGTAACAGGTGCCCAATTCACGCTCAATCACCCCGATCACCACATAGCTCCCGCAGGATGCAGCGGCCTCGCCAAGACGCTGGGTCTGGGGACCGGGCACCGGGATGGCTGCATCGAGGTACAGCCGGAATTCCTCCCGTCCGGCGGGATCGCGAGCACCCACCACGAGGCCATAGTCCAGGCCCTTGGGATACCCCGGGATGAAGGCCTCTGGGAAAACAATCACTTTTGCGCCGGTGCCTCCTGCTTCGCCCATCAGACGAACGGCCTTGTCGACACAGGCCTCTGTATCAAAAGGCACCGATCCCGACTGCACCACGGCAACGCGTACATCCTTTTCGGTACAGAATGAATTCATCTGTTTCTCCGTCCCAATCCCGGCCAGTTGAACAGCAGTATAGACCCTGAGCAAAATCCCACTGAATCCCTTTTCCTATAAACCAAGCGCCTACCGAAAGAAGCCTTCGAATGCCTTCTTCATCTCATTAAACGTCATGCCGTTTCCCAGGCAGAGTCTTGCCAACAGACAGCTTTTCAAGGAGTTTAGCGGTGAGAATATAACCCTGCGGCTCAAAAAATAGTGATAGCTTCCCTCATATGAATACTCATCATATAAATGCCCGCCAAGCACCCTTGTCGTCAGTATCACGATCCTATCTCTTGACACATCGTCGATGATGGGGAGAAGTTTGGGCGGCACTCGTCCACCGCCGAAACATTCGAAAATCACAATATCAACCTGGCTGCAGCAATACCTAACCAAACTGGGCTCGATGTCGTAATGCAACTTGGACAGGAAGACCTTACCGTTCGGGTGGTTCCCGAGTTGTATGTGCGGCTTCGTTTCGTAATAGTACAAAACCTCATTCCCATTTATGGCGCCCAGTTTTCCTGTCTGAACACTGCCAAAAGCACATGGCCTCTCGCTCTCCACCTTTGCTGCATGCACCGAACTCATGATGTCTCTGTTAAAGACGATAAGGACGCCCTTATTAGCGCTATTTGGTTCCCTAACCACTCTATACGCATTCTGCAGGTTGACGACTCCATCGTATCCGGGCTGTGTTCCAGCCATCATTGCACCGGTCAGCACGACCGGAACCGAGTTGGGTAGGACCAGGCCCAAATAGAACGCGGTCTCTTCCATGGTGTCTGTGCCGTGTGTAATAACGATGCCTTGAACTTCGGTCTGCAATTTCATCAATCTGTCAGCCAGATTTTGTGAATAACCGGAATCAAAATGGGAGCTGGGCAACTGACTGTAATTGACGACGACGATGTCGTCACTGTGTAAAACGGCTAACTTGCGCACAAAAAATTCAGCAGTGTAAGACAGGGAAGATGTATCCTGGCAGGTCCCCTGGGCCATAGCGATTGTTCCGCCCGTAGAAACCAGGGCAATTTTCATTTTGACTTCCTCAGATAGATAGTCCCATTTTCTTCATGGCTGAACAAAGGGCCTGCTTACTGACCGTCCCAAATTCACTTGGACTGCCGTCATGCCGGCGAAAGCCGGAACCCCGCTTCTTTTGGATGGCGTATGAAGCCCGATATGCCAAGACTGTTATGAGACCGTCAATAGGGATGGGCCTTTCTGAAATGTTACCCAAAGTGTTAACCAAGAGGCGGAGATCGGAAAGTTGGTCATGACGAGAGGGGCTTATAATAAGGATTTTGACCTTCAGGCAACAGAAAGACCTTTTAAATCAAGCTTCAGATTCGTAAGGGGTTCTGTAATCTGCTGATTTTATTTGGTGCCGAAGGCGGGACTTGAACCCGCACGGGCGTCGCCCACTACCCCCTCAAGATAGCGTGTCTACCAGATTCCACCACTTCGGCAAGCATCTTCGAGTTACAGCCTATTCTGGGTTTTGCTTCTCGCCGCTCGGCACCGGCGCAGTGCTGGTTTCGGCTGCCGGAGGTTGGGAGGGTGTCACGTCCTCCATCACGGAAGAGGTGCTCCCCTGGCTGAAGAGAAACGAGAGACCCAGAGAAGTCAACATGAATACCACCGCGACGACTGTCGTCACTTTGTGGAGTAAGGTGGTGGCGCCAGCGCTCCCGAAAACGGTCTGACTGGAACCTCCAAAGGCCGCCCCCATGCCGGCGCCTTTACCCTTCTGCAGGAGTACAATCAGAATTAATGCCACGCATACGCAGATGTGAAGAATAATGATGACCGGTGTCATTTAGATGTCTCTTTCCGCCAACACGCCTTGCTCCCGAAGCCGTGTTGCCGTCATTGTAATGTTGATGCCATGCTGTTTGACACGCAGCAGGTTCGGAACCTCTTTTGTTGGACGCATATTAACCAAAATGAACAATTTTGCAACAAAAAAAACAGCTCCGATCATCTTTCATGGTAACGAATAATCTCAACGAACGAATCCGCTTTGAGGCTTGCGCCGCCGACAAGGGCCCCATCAATGTCCGGTTCCGACATGAGATCCACGATATTTTCGGGTTTGACGCTGCCGCCATAGAGTATCCGCACCTGGGCCGCGCTGCCGGTGTTGAAGGTGTTCTCTATCCATTCCCGGATGAACCGGTGCACCTCCTGGGCCTGACCCGGGGTCGCTGTTCGGCCGGTCCCGATCGCCCAGACCGGCTCGTAGGCCAGGATGGTGGAAGGCCGCATCAATTGATCCAACTTGAAGTTGCGAAATGACGCATCGAGTTGCGCCCGGATCACCTCAAAGGTCTGGTCGGCCTCGCGTTCCTCAAGGGTTTCCCCGACGCATACGATCGGGATCAGGCCCAGAAACGTGGCTGCCTTGACCTTGAGGTCGATGGTTTCACTCGTCTCCTTGAAGAGGATCCGTCTTTCAGAATGCCCCAGGATGACGTGCGTACAGGTGGCCTCCTGAAGCATCCGCCCGGATATCTCTCCGGTGAAGGCCCCGCTCATTTCCCAGTGCATGTTCTGGCCGGATAGAAAGATCCTGGTGTTTCCAATGGCCTCCCTCACCTGCGCCAGGTGGGTAAACGGAGGTGCCACCAGGACATCGACCCCCTCAAGGCCTTCAATCCCCTCCCCAATGCGCTTCACCAACGCCGCTGCCTCAGAATGACGCAGGTTCATTTTCCAATTGCCGGCGATCATCGGCGTTCTCTTAAACATCTGTCCGTTCACTCCCTTATTGGGCGACCCCATATCTTCACGCCGCCGAATGTCTATGGTTCATATTACCGATTCACCATATGCACAGCCAGGTCGATCATTCGATTGGAATACCCGAATTCATTGTCGTACCAGGCCAGGACCTTGACCATATCCCCGATGGCCATGGTGGATGGTCCGTCAATGGTGGACGAAACAGGTGTGCCATTGAAATCGATGGAAACCAGCGGGGCCTCGCTGAAGGCCAGGATCCCCTTAAGATGGGTCTCTGCCGCCTTTTTCATGGCCTGGTTGACATCATCCACCGTGACCGATTTCTTCAACTGGGCGACGAGGTCCACGACCGATACATTGGGGGTGGGCACCCGAATGGCCATCCCATTCAGCTTGCCTGCCAACTCCGGAAGGACCAGGCCAACGGCCTTGGCCGCCCCGGTCGTCGTCGGTATCATGGAGAGGGCGGCGGCCCGTGCCCTCCTCAAATCCTTGTGGGGAAAATCCAGCAACCTCTGATCTCCGGTGTAAGAATGGGTCGTGGTCATTAATCCCTTCTCGATCCCGAAATTATCCAACAGAACCTTGCACGGAGGGGCGAGGCAATTGGTTGTGCAGGAGGCATTGGAGACAATATGGTGCTTTCTTGGATCGTATTCGTTCTCGTTGACCCCCATGACAATCGTAACATCCGGTCCCTTGGCAGGTGCGGAGATAATGACCTTCCCGGCGCCCGCCTCCAGATGGCCCGCGGCCTTTTCCCGGTCTCTGAAAAGTCCGGTGCACTCAAAGACCGTTTGAACCCCGAGATCGCCCCATGGAATGGCTGCCGGGTCCTTTTGAGTAAATATCTCGATCTCTTTGCCGTCAACGATAAGAGAATTCTCCGTGCTCGAAACCTCCGCCTTGAGAATCCCGTGCACAGAGTCGTATTTTAAGAGATGGGCCAGCGTTGCAGGGTCTGTGAGATCATTGATCGCGACAAAATCAATCTCCGGGTTATGAATTCCTGCCCTGAAGACCATCCTTCCGATTCTCCCAAAACCGTTTATCCCCACTTTAAGAGACATCTTTTCCCTCCTTATCCGTAATATGCCGGGAACCCTCGTCTCCGGTCAAAGATTTAAGGGCGTTGATCACCCTTTTACCTGTTCTGTCCTTCGATCTTTCGGTTACGTTTTAACGCCATGGACATGACGATGGCATCTTCAGAGGTATCGGTATAATACCGGGGCCTGCGGCCCACCTCCCTGAAACCCGCCTTTCTGTATAGGGACCTCGCCGCGATGTTGGAAGGCCGGACCTCCAACCATGCTGTCTCCGCACCTTCGCTGTTCCCTGCTTCAAACATCTTGGAGAGGAGTCGCCATCCTGCGCCCTTCCTTCGGAAGGCCTCCTGCACGGCTATATTCAGTAAATGAACCTCGCCTGCGAAAATCCAGAAGCAGATATATCCCGCCAGGACATCATGGATGGTGAGGAGCCAGAAATGAGAAATCGTCCGGTCGATCTCACTTGAAAAGCTGCTCGCATCCCAGGGCGAGGGGAAGGAACTCCTTTCAATGGCAAGGAGATCCCTCTCGAACCTTGGAAAATTTTCTCTGGTGACCGTTACCAGGCAACTCATGCGGTCTTTAGTAATTGTCGGGCCAATGTGATGCTCCGCTTCCCTGCCTGCTGGGCTTTTTCACCCAACTCACCCAATGTCAGACGATCCCGGTCATTGGAAACGGCAATCACCATTGGAAGGTTGACGCCTGTCAATACCTCGACCTTCTCATCATTCAGGAAGGAAAGGCTCAGATTGGAAGGCGTTCCGCCAAACATATCGGTAAGCACCAGAACCCCCTCCCCCTGGTTGAGTGAGCGTATCTTTTTGGAGATCTCTTCGAGTATCTCTTTACTTTCTGTGGTCTGAGTGATGGAAATGGAATCGGCTGCTTCCAGCCTTCCTACAATCAGTTCAGCCGCATTCAGGAATTCCTTTCCCAGGTCACAGTGTGAAATAATCAGGAGTCCGATCATCAGCCAAATACAAACCTCGGGAGGTGGTCCGATGTTTTCATTAAGGATCTCGACGTGCGGTTCACAATTCGCTATGTTTCCTCATCTGATTGAATAATGGTCTGATACAATTCCTCTCTTGTTTCGGCCTGCATCAGTTCCTTCCTGAACGCGCTTTTTTTCAACATCTTTGCGATTCGGGTCAGGACCTGCAGGTGTACGCCGGAAGAATTTTCAGGGGCCAAGAGAAGGAAGAAGAGATAGGCAGGCTGCCCATCCATCGAGTCAAAATCGAGTCCTCGCTTGCTCCTCCCAAATGAAACGATCGGGTGCCCGACGGTGTTCAATTTACCGTGCGGGATGGCCACGCCGTCTCCGATGCCCGTGCTCCCGAGGTGCTCCCTCTCGACAAGAACCTTGACAAGCATTCCCTTGTCGATATCCGGATGATGACTGGCAATCACCTCAGCCAGTTCCCCTAACACACCCTTCTTGTCCTTTGCCCTGAGTTCAGGTATGATTTTATCTATTGTAATGATTTCGGATAGCTTCATAACATAAACCGAATCGTCCCATTCTGATTTGCCCTTAACGAATCTCGTTTTCGGGCAATCTGGACGGTGTAAGCCCTGCAATCACGCTTGATGAATTCGTAAAACCGACATCCCTGACCCGGACACGTCAGAATCAGAAATTTTCGCACGAGGACGCAAAGACACGCGGTTTTCTTCACCGATCACCTTTGTCCTCCTTTTTGGCTTTGCGTGACCTTGATTTCGCTATGCTCGCATTTATACGTCAACATGTCGCACGAGCGACCTTGTGGTTCAGACATTCCTAATTTTCGGGCTCAATCAGCCCGAGATTGCCGTCGCCCCGCTTATAGATCACATTAATTTCCCTTGATTTGGCATTTCTAAATACCAGAAAATCCTGTTTCAGCAGATTGAGCTGCATGGCCGCTTCTTCCGGGTCCATGGGCTTGGCAAACATCTTTTCGACTTCAATGACAGGCTCTTCATGAGCCAACCCCACGGCCTCCATGGCCTCGTCGTTCACCGATTCGGTTTCGGCCTTGGGGCTTTCCTGGCGGTGACTCTTAATCTTGGAGAGGTGCTTTTTGACCCGGTTCTCAATCTTGTCCATCACCTGGTCGATGGCCGAATACATATCCCCGGTTTCTTCCACCGCCTTTATCGGCGTTCCGTTCAGGCTGAGGGTCACGTCTGCTATATGTCGAAATTTCTCAACAGTCAACACAATATGGGCTTCGAGGGGGACGTCCAGATATTTTTTGATCTTGGATACCTTCTCTTCGGCGTATGCCCGCAGGCTCTCAATAGGTTCCGTATGCCTGAATGTCACCATAATTTCCATAAGGGTTCCTCCACATTAAGTGTAAAACAACGAATGATGGACTGTCAAAAGCCCCCCGGCAAATGAACTCTCAACAATCATCGCCATCATGCAGAAAACAAATGGATATTTTCCGAAAAAGCATACATTCCAATGCGTTGACATTCTGAAAGGTGCTATCTCAATAACGGGTCTCTTCGCTTTCTCGATGGGAGAATACCCATTGACTCTCTATATTTGGCAATTGTACGACGGGCAACATTGATGTTAAGTCTTTTCATCGTCTTTTCAATCTCTTTGTCGCTGTAAGGCCTGGCCTTGTCTTCGCTTTTGATGAGTTTGCGAATCTGTTCTTTGACGCTTTCAGATGCAAGGTCGTCTCCGTCAATCCTGCTGATGGAGCTATTGAAGAAGAATTTCAGCTCAAAAAGGCCCTGCGGCGTATACACATACTTGTTCGTGGTGACTCGACTTACGGTGGACTCATGCATCTCGATGTCCTCCGCCACGTTGCGGAGCACGAGAGGTTTTAGATGCGCAATTCCCTTATCCAGAAACTGTTTCTGAAAACGGACGATACTCTCGGTCACCCGGAACAAGGTCCGCTGACGCTGGTGAATGCTCTTTATCAACCAGGCGGCAGATCGCATTTTCTCTTGGATATAGCTCTTTGTGTTCTCTGAGACAGGGGTCTTATTCTGGAGGATTTGTCTATAATACCCGTTAATCCTCAGCTTGGGCAATCCGTCTTCATTCTGTACGATTTCATAATCGTCGCCAACCTTAAAAACATAAATGTCCGGGGTGATATAGATGGTCTCCTCGTTTGAGTAAACCCTTCCGGGCCGAGGATCCAGCGTCTGAATGACGGACAGTGCAGCAATAATATCCTGAAGGGGCAGGGAAAGGGTGGTCGCAATCTTATCATAGTTCCTGTTTTCCAGCTCCTTCATATGATCCATAATTATTTTTTCTATCAGGCTCCCGCCAAGCTTATGGAACCTGGCCTGGATGAGCAGAGACTCCTGCGTGTCCCGCGCGGCGATTCCCACCGGATCGAAGTTCTGGATCAGGCGAAGCGTTTCCATTACCTTTTCAGGGGAATGGCCTGTTATCTCGGAGATCTCTTCCAGCGAAATGTCCAGATAGCCATCTTCATCGAGATTTCCTATGATGTGAATTCCGATTTCCCTTTGGTCATTGTCAAGGCTGCTCATATTGAGCTGCCAATTCAAGTGCTCGGCAAGATTGGTTTTGGTATCGGTGATATTCTCAAAACTGGGTATGTCTCTTTCCTCGTAATGGGTTTCAGCCCACCCGGTATTGTATTCCGTTATATAGGTCTCCCAGTCCACATCATCCCGGGCCCGATCCTCAACCATCACCTCAGAGATCTCGGGAGGCTCCCGGACCGGCTCGTCTTTCCCGTCGTCCTTTTCCTCCTCCTGCTCGGACTCCCCTGGCGTCATTTCTTCAAGTACAGGGTTTTCCTCTATCTCCTGTGAAATGGTCTCAAGGAGTTCAAGCCTGGAAAGCTGAAGGAGCTTAATGGCCTGCTGCAGCTGGGGGGTCATGACAAGCTGTTGAGCAAGGCCCAATGATTGTCTTAATTCTAAGGCCATAACGGATTCATAAACTAAAGTTGTCTCCTAAGTAAACGCTCCGGGCGATGTCGCTCTTTACAATCGTATCAGGGGGACCCTGCTCGATGATTCTCCCTTGGTTGATAATATAGGCTGTGTCACAGGCGCTTAAGGTTTCCCGGACGTTATGATCCGAGATGATAACGCCAAGGCCGCGTTCCTTTAGATGCCTGATGATCTGCTGGATATCATTTATGGCAAGGGGGTCAATCCCTGCAAAGGGTTCATCCAGCAGCATGAACCTCGGATCTGTGATCAGGGCCCTGGATATTTCCAGCCTTCGGCGTTCTCCGCCGGAGAGGGAGATGGCCTTCTGGTTGGCCAGGTGAGCAATGCCAAGCTCCGCAAGGGCATTGCCCAGTCGCGATTCCCTTTCGTGAGCCGGGACATCCAGCAGTTCCAGGATCGCGAGCAGGTTCTGTTCCACCGTCAATTTCCTGAACACGGAGGGTTCCTGTGCCAGATAGCTGATCCCTCTCCTGGCCCTTCGATACATGGGATCCCGGGTAATGTCAGCGCCGTCCAGGAAGACCATCCCTTCATCCGGATGGGTGATCCCCACCACCATATAGAAAGTGGTGGTCTTGCCTGCGCCATTGGGACCTAAGAGACCCACGATTTCCTGGCGTTCGACCACAATGTTAACACGGTCGACAACCCGTTTTCCGCCGTAACTCTTGACCAGGCCTTGTGCCTGAAGGGTATCATTCGCCACGTTTAAGGGCCCTGCCCTTTGTCCTGATTGGGAAAGATCACGGCCCGCACCTTCTTGTCTGATGAACTTTCTACGACACTTCGGTTCTCTTTGAGAAAAAGGGTGATTCGGTCGCCCTCCACCGAACTATCGTTTTGTTTCACAACCGGTTTCCCTGTCAGAACCAGTTTTTCATCCTGGTGATAATACACCGCGTTTTCACCGGTGGCGATTCCGCCTTCGGCGCGAACGATTTTGACGTTTCCGCTGGCAACGATCTTCTCTATTTGGGCTGAAAAGTCTTCCGACCCCTTTTTGGCGGGGGATTTTTCGTAGTAAACCACCATCTTGTGGCAATATACGGTGAAATCGTCTCGCTGTGCATCCACCTCTCCCGTAAATACGACGATCCCCTTTTTGTCATCTGCCTCCAACGTGTTGGAATGAATGACCATCGCCCCTTGGCCGACCTTCCGATCCTGCTTGAGGGGGACCTCCGATTGAGCAGGGCTGAACCCTGCCGCCTGCGACAACAGGAGGGCGCAACAGAGTATCAGTGAATGGTTAATTCGTCTCATGGAATCTTCGGTTCCTCCTTCAGGGAGGTGGTGACATCCGACAATATCTTGATTGTTTCATTGGCCAGATCTGCAAAGAGGCCTCGACCCTTTACGGTAAAGAACGGTCCGGATATCTCGACCTGCCTATCCGTACTCAAATGCCCGAGGTTATCGCTGACCAGCAGATATTCTGTAAAAATCTCATAGTTGTTGCCGTAAAATCCTTTCAGGTCTCCCCAGAGTTCGATCTTCTTGGAATCCTTAAAATAATTTCCCCGTTTCCCACTCAGTTTGAAGCCGGGTCTTCCCTCGGGCTGAACCTTCAGGTCAAAGCCATAGAACCGTACGATCTTTTTGTCCTCTGAGAGCTGAACCTCCTCTGCATCGAGCACCCATTTCAGCTTATCTTCCGGATCATCCTGGCGATAATGAATATCCTTGAGCTTGAGACCCTCGCCCGAAACCATATCTTTCAAAAGCGCTGTTGTCTTAACCAGATCTTTTCCCGATTTCGCAAGGTAAAAGGCCACGATAAGCAGCAGCGCCCCTAAACCCAGGAGGGGCCAATGTCTCTTGAAAAGAATTTTCATAAGATATCAGAGGTACTATATCAACCTCCGGTAAGTTCTGTAAAGCCGTTTTTCGGCCAATCCCCCTGTCGTTTCAGGATCCATTCACACGCCTCCCGCACCGCACCGTGCCCACCTCTTGTACAGGTCACAAAATCCGCTTCCTGGCGAACCTCTTGGACCGCGTCGGCGACCGCTATGCGAAGGCCTGCCTCCCTGAACATTGCCAGATCGGGAAGATCGTCCCCGATGCAGCCCGCGACCCTCTTCTCCAGCCCCTTTTCTCTGAGGATCTGTCTGCACACGGCCCCTTTGTCTTTGCTCCCTTGATATAGTCCAACAATTCCAAGTTCTTGGGCCCGATGGCTCACCGCCCCGGATGCCCGTCCGGTAAGGATCACCACCTCAATGCCTGCCGACATCAGCATCTTCAATCCCAGGCCGTCTTTTACATGAAACGATTTGATTTCTTCCCCCTTTTCGTTAAGGATGATATGGCCGTCCGTCAAAACGCCGTCCACATCGACAAAGAGTATTTTGATCCTATTTGTTTTTGTCACCATCGCTCCTCGCGACCTCTATGCATGAGCGTTGTCCATAGGGGCCAGGTCGGTCCCGTGTATGCGGCACCCGATGCCTTCCTGTAGGCGGTGTGGGCATGCCGACAAGGGAAATCCATGTTGTTGCCGGGATGGTTTAACTTCAGGTTCATTGCCAAACCCTCAGACAGGCGACATCTGGTCGAAAGAAACGGCCGGGAAGGGAAGACTCGGCTGACTGTGTAAGGAGATGGAGTCAGCCTCTCACGAGGTCATGGATGTCCTTGAGCATGCGCAGCAACGGCTCAACATCAGAAAAAGGCATCGAATTAGGCCCATCACATAGGGCGGCGTCGGGATCTGGATGGACCTCCATGAAAACTCCGTCCGCCCCGGCTGCCATTGCGGCCTTGGAGAGGTGGCTGACGAATTCTCTCTGACCGCCCGAACAGGTTCCCTGGCCTCCCGGAAGCTGCACGCTGTGCGTTGCATCAAATACCACAGGAAAACCGAATCCTTTCATGATGGCAATGGACCGCATGTCCACCACCAGGTTGTTATAGCCGAAAAAAGACCCCCTTTCGGTGACGAGGATACGCCGGTTTCCGGTGGAAGTTGCCTTCTCGATGATCGGCCCGATCTCGTAAGGGGAGATAAACTGGCCTTTCTTGAGATTGACCGGCAGGCCGGACCGGGCTGCTGCCATGATCAGGTCGGTCTGCCTGCAAAGAAACGCAGGGATTTGGATCACGTCAAGGACCTCTGCGGCCCTTTCCACCTCACTGATCCGGTGGACATCTGAAAGTACCGGCAGGCCGGTTCGTTCTTTGACCTTCTTGAGTATTTCGAGGCCTTCTGCCACTCCGGGTCCCCTGAAGGATTCCATGGAGGTCCGGTTGGCCTTGTCATAAGAACTCTTGAAGATGGTGGGAATATCGAGCTTTTCACTTGTTTCTCTCAGAAAATAAGCTATCTGCATGGTCGTTGATTCGTTTTCAATGACACAGGGGCCGGCAATCAGAAAGAAGGGGCCATTGGTGCTGAGGGTCAGTCGACCGATGGTCATGCTATTTTCCATGTTCACAACTGCAATCATCCAGGATCCAGCACCCAGAATCGACTATCCCGTATCCAGTCCCGCTTACAAGCGGGATCTCCGCCTCGCTCCCACCGGCAACGGCAACCCGTATCCAGTTCCCTGCGCTCACTCAGGAAACCGGAGTTCGCCCAGGGCCATTCGCACGAGTTGGGTGATGAAAATCGGTTTCAGGCCCTTTTCATTCGCCCCTTTTGCCAGGGTCGCCATACAGAGCGGACAGAGAAACACCATGCCCTCCGCCTGGTTTTCCGTTGCATCCTGGAGATTTGCCGCCATCAGGGGTTTGATCCGATCCGGGTAGATCCGCGAGAAGAGGCCCCCGCAGCACAGGGCGGATTCCCGATCATATGTCCTTTCTACCCGTTCCACCCCAATGCGTTGAAACAGATCATCCAGGACCGGCTCTATCTCGGGAGAATACCTGGAGGCACACGGCCGTTGGTAGGCGATCTTTCGATTCAGGGGCGACACGTTTTCAGGATGGGCCTTAACATAATCCCTCATATACTCGATGAGATGCGTGGCCTTAAAAGGAACGTCGATGCCGTATTCTGGCAGCTTGTTGAGCATGGCATGACAGTCCGCATGGAGAAACACGATCTCCGGACACCCGATGCCTGCCAGCCGGTCGATGAATTCCTGTGCATGCGCCTCAAGAGGGCTGTCCATGCCGATATGGACATACCCTAAGTAGCAGAAATATTCACCGCCCCTGGCAACGGTCATGCCGTCGAACATTTGACCTCCCAAGGATTCGGGAGGGAGGGCAGGGTCCATGACGCAGAGCGAAAGCGCCGGTTTGTATCCGTCGCCTCGGACCAGCGCAGTGGGCACGGTGGCCCCGGCATCCATGAATTTCCGCATCTTTTCCGGTATGGGGAGGGACTGATGCACCTCCTGGAGCCTGTTTATCAGATCAAATGGATTGGCGCTTGTAGGGCAGTATTCATTACAGGCACAGCAGGTGACGCATTCCTTCAGGATCTGGGCCGGTTTCCAGGCCATCAGTTCCTTGATTTCCGAAACGGCTTTATGTTCATCAAAATCCACATACTGACACCGGACCAGACACTCACCGCACAGATTGCACTTCTCCGCTTCCCACATGGCAGGATTTCCTTTCCTCAGGCTGTTGGGCCGCCATTGCGGCCATCTTCCCTTAGGACCTGTTTCTTTTTATACGCTGGTGTGCTATGGTTTGTATGGTATTGAACCTATCGCCCGCAAACAGGCATGATGGTATCGACATATCAGAAGCCCGCAGGCTTGTCAAATGGATAAACAGATCCGTCACGTGCTCTGGATTTTATGACCCGGAGGAGGAGAACAGGGATGTCTCAGTGGATGCACGCCAACGTAGAAAAAGAGATGGAGAGCTATGGATACGATGCCGTGGTCAAGAGTCACTGCCGCATGTGTCACGGCGGGTGCGGGGTCCTGGTCTATACCAAGGACGGAAGGGTGGCCAAGATCGCCGGAGACCCCGATTGCCCCATCAATCACGGGACCCTCTGCAGCAAGGGGCTCGCATCCGCGCAGTTGGCCTACCATCCCGATCGGTTGACTTACCCTGTCAGGAGAATCGGCCCCAAGGGGAGCGGCAGATGGGAACGGATCTCCTGGGACAAGGCCCTCGATGCCATTGCCGAACGGATGCTCTCTTATAAGAAAGACTTCGGGGCCGAATCGATTGTGATGGGGTATGGCACCGGCAGGGAAAACGAGGCCGTGATCTACCGGTTTGCCAACCTGTTAGGCTCACCCAATGTCCTAACTGCCGGTCATTTCTGCTATGGCCCCCGAATTGCCACAAGCATCATTACCTGCGGCACCAACCCGATTGCGGACTATGAAAATCATCCCCGCTGCATCATGGTGTGGGGCAACAATCTGGTGATCAGCAATCCGGACTGCTACAAGGGCGAACCCTTCTCCGTCAGTCTCAACAAGGGGGCCAGACTCATTGCCGTGGACCCGAGACTGACCCGCATTGCCGCCCGATCGGATGTCTGGCTTCAACTGAGGCCCGGGACCGATACGGCCCTGGCCCTGGGGATGCTCCATGTGATCGTCCATGAAGGGCTCTACGACAAGGCGTTTGTTGAAAACCATGTGCACGGCTGGGAACCCTTTGTCAGGAGGGTCGATGAATATCCTCCCCACAGGGTGGAGGAGATCACATGGGTTCCCGAAGACAAGATCCGGGAGGCCGCATGGCTGTTCGCAACCACCAAGCCCGCGGCCATCCAATGGGGCGTGGCCATTGAGCAGCAGATCAACTGTGCGGACAACAACCGGGCGCTTATGGCCCTCATGGGCATCACCGGCAACATCGATGTCCCCGGCGGACAGATGCTGTTCCAGCAGCCGCGGATCCGAAACGTGGGGCACTTCGGGGCCCATAGGTCGCTTCCCGACAGCCAGCGGGCCAAGCGGCTGGGAGGCGATCGGTTTCGTCTGGGCGGCAACTTCGCCATCATCAACCCCAAGTGCGTGTGGGAGGCCATCCTTAAAGAAACACCCTACCCCGTCAAGATGCTGTTTTTTATCAGTTCGAATCCCGTTATGACCCGGGCCAATGCACGGGAGGTCTACCGGGCCCTTGAACAGGTGGCGTTCATGGCGGTCTCCGACTTTTTCATGACGCCGACTGCGGCCCTGGCAGATATCGTCCTGCCGGCCGCCACCTGGCTCGAGATGGATTACATCGGGGACTTCTGGAAACGGCACGGCTACCTCCTTCCCCGGCGAAAGGTCATCCAGGTGGGGGAATGCCGATCGGATCACGAGATGCTCAATGACCTGGCCCATCGCGTGGGCCAGGGCGAGCACTGGTGGGACAGCTTTGAACAGGCCCTGGATTGGATCCTGGAGCCGATCGGAATGACGTGGAACGATTTCAAGAAGATGGACTACCTCAGGGGGGAGGTACGGTATCAAAAATACAGGACCCAGGGATTCTCAACCCCCACGCGGAAGTTTGAGCTTTATTCCACCCTTCTTGAAAGCTGGGGCTATGATCCCCTCCCCCAATATCGCGAGCCACCGGAAAGCCCCTACAGCACCCCGGAACGCTATAGGACCTATCCCTATATTCTGATTACCGGGGCCAGATCCCCGGGCTTTTTCCACTCGGAAAACCGTCAGGTCCCCTGGCTGAGGGAACTTCACCCGGATCCGCTCGTGGAAATCCACCCCGATACCGCGGCAAAGGAGGGTATAAAGGAGGGAGACTGGGTGGTCATCGAGTCTCCCCGGGGCAGGGTGAGACAGCGGGCAAAATTCTTTGCCGGCATGGACCCGAGGGTGGTATCGGCCCAGCACGCCTGGTGGTTCCCGGAAAAAGAAGGCCCCGGATACGGGTGGGATGAATCCAATATCAATATATTGACGGACAACGCCTATGAATCCTGCGATCCTGCCATGGGCGCGACCCATGTGCGGACCCTTCTCTGCAGGATAGCCCCTGAAAAAGAGAGCGGAGGCCCTCTATGAGACCCTACGCCCTCATCATCAATCATGACCTTTGCTGGGGATGCCGGACCTGCGAGGTCGCCTGCAAACAGGAAAATGGGGCCCCGGACGGCATCCGGCTCATCTCTGTGTCACAGGACGGCCCCCGGATCGTGGATGGGAAACTGGATGTCATGTTCCGAGTCGGGGTCTGCCGACACTGCGACGATCCCGCCTGTGTGGATGCCTGCCCGCAGGAGGCCATCACCCAGAGGAAGGACGGCATCGTTATCCTGGACATTGAACAATGTTCGGGATGCGGCTCGTGTGTCGAGGCATGCCCGTATGACGCTATCGCCCTTGATGACGTTAATGGTATTGCCCGGAAGTGTAATTTGTGTCATCACCGAGTGGCTCGAGGTCTTATGCCTGCCTGCGCGGAGAATGTCTGCCTGGCCCACTGCATCTATTTCGGCGACCCGGACGGATCCCCCTGGGGCCTTCCCGAGTAGATCGGGTCGCGGCGAATCGCCTCAGGGTGGTTTTTTTTAGGATCCATGAGAGATAACCTCTTTGCGTCTGTCGTCCTATTCATTTGAATCGTATTGGTGCGGATCGATTATGTTTAAGGGAAGCATTGCAGGCCGGCCCTGGATATGGGTTTTCAGGGCAGCCATAACGGGTATCTTGGCGCTCATGCTGTTTTCCTCTCGTGGGGCAGAGGCAAAGGATGTCACGCTCCCTTTGACCTTGGACTACCCCCTCTTGAGGGCACTGGTGATTCAATCCTTCTTTCCAGGACCGGATCAGAAGGCCGTGCTCCTGGACGAAGCCAATGGATGCAGGAAGATCGTTGTTTCCAACCCGGTCTTTCGAGGGGAGTCCTCGCGGCTGTTTTTTGAGATCAGGGTCTTTATCCGCCTGGGCGTCACGGTATTTAAAGGCTGTTTGTCGCCAGTGGAATGGGAAGGCTATCTGGTCATGCAACAGGAGCCTGTAATCAGCGATCAATGGAACCTCTCCTTTGTTACCCGCACGTCTTCCGTGTATGACAAAAATAGAAGGCCTGCCAAGATAGCGGGTCTCATCTGGGATTTTGCAAATCCCCCCATTCTCGATTACCTGAGGAGTATCACGGTCGATCTGGCGGCGCCCGTCGAGGATATCCGGTCCTTTCTCCTGCCCCTCTTTCCGCCGGATGACGCAAAGCGGGCCGATCGCTTTTTAAAGAGCATGCGGCCGGGGAAGGCAGGGGCGACTCCGACCGCGCTTAAAATATCTGTCCTCGCGGAAGTGGAGGAGGTTCGCGAAAAAGCGGGGGGGAGCGAAACACTGACTTCTGAAGAAAAGGCGCGCTTTGTGGAAACCTGGGAGGCCTTGGACGCCTTTCTTGTGCAGATCATGACGGCCCTTGCCAACAAGCCCCTGACCCCCTATGAACGGGGGATTTTCCTCGATACGCTCCTGGAGATGCGATATCGGTTCATCGAAGATCTGGACAGGGACATGGGGGGCAGGGATGTGGTGCGAGAGGAGTTTGTCCAGTCCTGGACTCGACTTTCCCCTGTTTTCAGATCCCATCTTACCGAGGGCTCCACCCGGTCTCTCCTGGGCTACCTGAGCTTTATCGCCGGGGCCGATGCCCTGGTGGCCCTGGATACCCTTGGGCCGAGTCTGGGCATCGAAATCAGCCGCGATGGGTTGATCCGACTGGCAAGACTTCTAATGGAGGAAAGGCCGGTCTCCCTTGCCTATGGCTATGATCTGGACCATCCTCTGCGCCAAACCCTGGGCCTGGGCCCCTCCCCACCCCCCTCCTTCCCTATGGTGGAAGAGCCGGACACCGACGCTCTGCGTATCCCCGAGGAACCACCTGTAACGGATGAATTCTGGACCCCGGACACCCCTCTAAATCTGGGGAAGGTGCTTCATCTGCTTAGAGCGTCTTTCTTATCCCCGGCCTGGGCCGGAGACCAGGGCCAAGAAAATTGGACGGAGGAGATCAGATCGTGGGTCCCCCCGCCGAAAAAGGATTTATTGCCTTACATCGAACGGGCGCGTGGCCTCCTGGATTCAGCCTCGGAACAGGTCCTGGCAAAAGGAGAATTGTCCGAGACCTACCATGGTTTCTTCCGCAGGCTGGCCATGGCCACAGGATGGCAGGAAAGCTGTTACCGTCAGTTTGTTGTCAAGAAAGGTATAATCACCTATCTCAGGTCCTACAATGGAACCTCGGTAGGTCTTATGCAGATCAACGAACGGGTGTGGAGGGGCCTGTATGCGGAAAAAAGCCTCCGATGGGACATCCGCTACAATGCCGTGGCCGGATGCGAGATTCTGAGTCTGTATCTAAAGAGATATGCCCTCAAAAAAATCCGTCCGCCAGAAGGGGAACAACGCGTGCCGGCAAACGATCTTCTTGCCCGGGCCGTCTATGCCATGTACAATGCAGGACCGGGGGTTCTGCAAGCCTTCTTGAAGCGATCTCAACAGGAGGCCTTCACCAATCTGGACAGACTGTTTGATGAAAAACTTCAGTGGGTGAACAACGACGACTGGGAAAAAATCGTCAAGTGCTATTGATGTGTCGGGAAAGGGATGCCCCAGCCGGAAACCTGTTCGACAACTCGCACAGTTTTTCCTTCCCTCTCTATCCGCTGTCGCCAACGGTTTTTCTTTTTAGCCCCTCTGGCCTGCTTTCTACGGGTCTTTTTTCCTTGTCTCTTTTTTGTGGTTCCACCGTAAGACTTCCCCGGCCAAATTCAGTCTTCCAGGTTTGAAACCTGTCGGCCTTGTCGTCAAAAGCGGCCTGCCACGACGTGCGGCGATGGAAGTCATCATGAGACTCGCTTTCATCAATTCCGGTTGATCCGGATTAGGGGGGATGCCGGATCTTGAGCTTCAGCAGAAGATCTCCCTTCCGCCCTCCCGGCGTCTCCCTTCCCATGCCCGCCAGGCGCAGGATCATCCCCTCTTTGACCCCGGGGGGCACGGTTACGTGAAGAAGCCTTCGCTGGAAGGCCCAGGGGATGTTGACCAGCTTTCGGGCGCCTGTGAGGGCCTCTTCGGGGGTGATGATCATATCGCCGTAAAGGTGGGGATTATCCGATGCAGCAGTGGTATGAATGGCCTGAAGATGGTGGGTCTTCTTTCTGGCGGTTTTGTTTTTGACGGCCCGGGTGATCCCGGTTTCCGGGACCCTGGCGAAGAGCTTCAGGAAGATGATTCCGAAGATAAATCCACCGATATGGGCCCACCAGGCAATGCCCCCTTCCTGGGCCGGGCTGAGGGAAGCGCTGGCAAGCTGGAAGAAAAACCAGAGGCCCAGGAAAAAGAAGGCCGGAAGCTCGATGAAAAAAGGGATGAACAGAACAGGAATCATGGTCAGGATCCTGGCCCGCGGATGGAGGATGAAATAGGCCCCCATAATCCCGGCGATGGCGCCGCTGGCGCCCACCGTGGGAATCTGTGAGTGCCAGTTGAGAAAGAGATGGGAGAGACCGGAGACCAGTCCGCACAAAAGATAGAATAGGAGATATCGTATAGGTCCCAGGCGGTCCTCCACATTGTCGCCGAAGATATACAGGGACCACATATTGAAGAGGACATGCCAGAAGCCTCCGTGGACGAACATGAAGGAGATGAATGAAAAGAGCTGCTGGCCCAGGGTGAAGTGGCCGGCCACGAAAGGATCGGAGTACCTGGCCGGAACCAGTCCGTAGACAAGGATAAAATGGTCTATACTCGCCCTCTGGGAGAGCTGAATGAGGTAGACCATTACATTGGCCGCGATGATCAGGTGGGTGACGACGGGATAGTTTCCGGATTCCACGGTATCGCGGATAGGAATCATACTAAAGCTCTGATGTGCAGTTCGGGCAACGCGTCGCCTTGATAGGAATGGCGGTGAAGCATTTCGGACATTCCTTGGTGGTGGGTTCGACGACGGGCGCCTCCTCTTTCCTTTTGAAGCGGTTTATTTGCTTGATCATAATGAAGATCGCAAAGGCTACGATAACAAAATCCAGGATGGTGTTGATGAATACACCGTAATTGAGTGTTACGGCCTCCGATGCAGCGGTCTTCTCCTTAAGCGTAATTGCCAGTTGCGAGAAATCAACGTTGCCTAACAGGAGGCCGATAGGCGGCATGATGACGTCGTTCACAAGGGAACTGACAATCTTCCCGAACGCAGCGCCGATAATAATGCCCACGGCCATGTCCATAACGTTCCCACGCATGGCGAATTTCTTGAATTCTTTAAGCATTCCCATGTTCATCCTCCTTCTGTTTTGTCAAAATATTGTGGGTTTTGATTGTGCACTCATCTATGTTAAGGCAATTTGCCCTCATAAGCTGTTACTGGCAAGCCCTTTGGGCAAATTCACGTCGTGCCCATATCTACATCCTTTCGACATACCGCGAGCTAACCGACAAGGACCACCGATATATCTCCGGCAGAGTGAATGACCTTCTGCGAGACGCTTCCCAGGAAAAATTCCTTGATGGCCGACAGGCCCCGTCTGCCGATGACGATGATGTCGTATCCGGAGGTGGCCTCGTCGATGATATCTCTTGCCACCCCTTTTTTCTGCGTTTCGATCTTTGTAGAGATATGGTTTTCGGGGAAACCTGCCTTCATAAGAAGTTGCTTTGCCTTTGCGAGGGCCTCATTGACCAGTTCCGCCTTCTTGTCCTGCATGGAGCAGAAAAGTTCCCGCTGCGAAAGAAAATAGGTCGTCAGTTCAGGGCTGAAGATCTCGCAGGCCGCGGCCGTATCCGGAATGACGCTGAACAGGGTGATCTTGTGGGCGGGGGTGAAGGATTTCGTTATGAATTCCACACCGCGCATAGCATTCTCGGAATCATCAAAGGCCACCAGTATTTTCTTTTCCATGGGCTACCTCCTTGTTCATATGAAATTTCAGGTTCAAAGGTTCAAGGTTCAAGGGTCCAGGGGTTTGCGTTGCTCGTTACTGGTTGCTCATTGCCGGCGTATTTCACGCCTTGGGGTGATTAGACGTTTCCCTCGGTGGAGCGCGATTGGACGTTCAACCCTTCAGAGAGTTTCTGCCCGATCAGACCGGGCGCAGGCCAGAGGCGACGCTCGTTTGAACCATGACACCTTTGCAAATAAAGGCCCCGGATTGCGATAGGTCTGCAAATCCTGGGGATCGTCCCAGAGGTCTTCTTGCCAGGATCTCTTGGGAAGATTAGCATTTCATTATCAAATTCTCAATTCATTTCTCTTGAGCCGAACAGATGGAAATCGTATCATGTCAGTAAGAAGGGGGATATCCGCGTTTGATGAATCCCTTGGCTAACAGGCTGACGTCCGCCTGCAAGAGCTGTGCTTTAGCAGTGCGGGCAGGCCTGAACCCAGGAAAAGGAATTTGCCCGTCAGGGGTTTGTCATGCTAAAACGATCCTGAGGCATCAGATCCGGCAACCATGTCGGCGATTTAAGCGGCAGGGAAAGAAACGGATGACCGAGACAATCAGAATCAGCGATATGATGGTTGAGAGCGGGGTGGCATTCGGGACCAGCGGGGCAAGAGGCCTCGCGGATCATATGACCGACAGGGTCTGCTATGCCTACACTGCGGCCTTTATTCAATACCTGGAGGGGCAAGCGGAACTGGTTGGCCGGGGCGTCATTGCCGTGGGGGGGGACCTTCGCGCCAGCACCGGCCGGATCATGAAGTCCGCTGCCAGGGCCGTCGCCGATAGGGGATATGCGCCCTGGTTTTGCGGCAGGCTCCCGGCGCCTGCGCTGGCAAATTATGGCCTTGTTAAACAGGTCCCCACGGTCATGGTGACGGGGAGTCATATCCCCGAGGACCGCAATGGCATTAAATACACTCGGAGGAAAGGGGAAATCCTCAAACCGGATGAGGCCGGCATAAGGCAGCAGGAGATTGCCCTCCCCCCGGGTCTCTTTGATAACAGGGGGATGTTCATCACGAAACAGGCAGACATGGTCTCTGATCCGGAGGCCATACGCCTCTATGTGGACCGGTATCTCAGGTTTTTCCCCCATGATGCGCTCATGGGAAAACGGATCGGGGTATATCAGCACTCTGCGGTGGGTCGGGGGGTGATGGTCGACATCCTTGCCGGCCTGGGCGCAGACGTGACGCCTCTGGGCCTTTCCGAGATCTTTGTGCCCGTGGACACCGAGGCGATCCGACCCGAGGATGTGGCGGCTGCCAGACAATGGTCGGAAGCGTATGGGTTTGACGCCATCGTCTCTACGGACGGCGACAGTGATCGACCCCTCATTAGCGATGAAAATGGGAAATGGTTGAGGGGAGACGTGGCCGGTATACTCTGCTCAGCCTACTTCAAGGTCGATGCGGTGGCAACCCCGGTATCGTGCAATTCCGCTGTGGAGAAGTGCGGACGCTTCCGCAGAGTCTACCGCACCCGAATCGGTTCACCCTATGTGATCGAAGGGATGGAACAAGCCCTTCGGGAAGGCTTTCAACGGGTGGTGGGATATGAGGCCAACGGCGGCTTTCTGCTGGCCTCCGACATGGAATCCACAGGCCGGATCCTGACAGCGCTTCCCACGCGCGACGCGGTGATCCTCCATATTGCCATCCTTCTTCTCTCCATTCAAAAACAAAAGAGCATCAGCCAACTGGTCTTCGAACTGCCCCAACGGTTCACCTACAGCAACCGTCTGAAGGATTTCCCCACGGAAAAGAGCCGGGCCAGGCTCAGTGAACTTTATACCGGAAACGAGGTCAGGGACAGGGCGAGCCTTGGGGCTGTCTTCGGGGGGCACTTCGGTTCGGTTGCCTCGATCGATACCACCGATGGTCTGCGCATCACCTTCGAAAACCATGAGGTCGTTCATTTGCGTCCCTCGGGCAACGCCCCCGAATTCCGCTGCTACACTGAAGCCGACACTGAAACCCGTGCCATGAACATGAATCAGATCTGTATGGAGATCATGGCCGGCTGGCGATAGTCGGAACGGATGCCGGCGAATGGTTGATGGCTCATGGCTGATGGATGGGAAGGGGAGGGTCTCGATAGCTCAACAGCTCAACCCCGTCTCGGCGGGACTCAAGCCCTTGCGCCTCACGCCTCATGCCTCACGCAATGGTCGTTCCCCTGAAAGGCGCGCCTTTTAGAAGCTTCTCGAGGTTGTCGATGTCGTTTCCGATGATGACGACCGTCAATCCCGCGGCTTCAGCCGCCCTGGAGGCAATGGGGTCGAAGGGCATGCTCAGGCCGGGGTCCCACTCATCGCCTACCATTTTTCTGAAATCGCCCCATGATATGCCGGTCAGTTTTACGGCATCCGGGTTCTTTTTGGGATCGTCACTGTACACGTAGTCGATATTGGACATGTTGATCACCTGACCTGCCCCGAATCGTTCAGCCAACTGCACGGCCCGAAGATCGGTGGAACTCCCAGGTTCAAATCCGGCCCCGATGATGATCCGCTTGTCCGTGTCGATCGGTTCATTCGGGTCATGGATGACGTTGCCATGGGCCAGGGTCCCGAGCAGGGAGCGGACCAGCTCGGCATTGAGCCGCGTGGCCTGGATCCCGATCCAGTCGAGATCCGCCTTGGATACGTGGGCGATCTCTCTGGCCACATTCTGGTATTTTCTGCACAGGGTCCCACCGCCGCAGATAATGAGAAACCGCGTTCGTTCCAGCCTCAAGATGATTTCCCTGAACCGGTTGAGGAAGGCCGTGTCGATCTCCCCCGGGACAATGATTGAGCCGCCCAATGATATAACGAGTGTGTCCATCAATATTTAACCTGTTGACGTTGTAAAATCTATGAATCTAATAATATCAGTATGTCAAGAGCGGTTTGGGCTGTGGCGTCATAACGCCTTATCCTGAAAGGAATCATACCGTCTGTCGTGGAACGGCACTACGGTCTGTAGACCGGCAGCAGGGTGTCGGGCAGATCCATCAGCGCCGGATTCCCAGCGTCCTTTTGAGAGAGAATCGGGTTTTCGACAGACCATTCGATCGCCAGGCTGGGATCTGACCAGAGGATTCCGTATTCATCCCCGGGGGCATAAAGGTCCGTACACTTGTACATTACATCCGCGAACTCGCTCAGCACGCAGAAGCCATGGGCGAAACCCTCAGGGACATAGAGCTGGCGCCTGTTTTCTGATGACAGGCGTATGCCTGTCCACTGCCCGAAGGTGGGCGACCCCTGTCTGATATCCACGGCAATGTCAAGGATTTCCCCGGAGATGACGCCAATCAGCTTCCCTTGAGGGTGGTTGAGCTGATAATGGAGCCCGCGAAGGGTGAATTGCCGGGAATGGGAGAAGTTGTCCTGGACAAAGGGCCGATCGAGCCCGGCTTTTTGGTATTTGTCCATGTGGTAGGTCTCCATGAAGAACCCCCTGTCATCTCCAAAGACCGTCGGCTCGATCAGGAGGACCCCCGGCAGCGATTGCTCGCTAAATTTCAAAGTCATGGTTGCCGTCCCCCTTTTCCGAGATCATTTCCATCAGGTACTGACCATACTCGTTCTTGAGCATCTCTTCTGCGAGTATCTGAATCTGCCCGCGATCAATATACCCCTTTCGAAAGGCGATTTCCTCAATACAGGCAATCTTGAGGCCCTGCCGTTCCTGTATGGCTTCCACGAAACTGCTCGCCTGCTGCAGCGACTTATGAGTGCCGGTATCGAGCCAGGCAAAGCCCCTGCCCAGAAGCTCTACCCGTAGCTGGCCGCGGCGCATGTATTCCAGGTTGATGTCGGTAATTTCGAGCTCGCCCCGGTCCGACGGCCTGAGATTTTCGGCAATGGCAACCACGTCGTTGTCATAAAAGTAGAGCCCCGGCACGGCATACCTTGATCTGGGTTTTGCAGGCTTTTCCTCGATACCGGTAACCCTGCCGTTCGGGTCAAACGTCACCACCCCGTATCTCTCGGGATCTCCTACCAGATACCCGAAGATGATGCCTCCCCGTTCGAGGTTGGCGCATCTCTCAAGCACCTGCGAAAGCCCCCGCCCATGGAATATGTTGTCTCCCAGAACCAGGGCAACCGTATCCCGACCGATGAACTCCTTTCCAATGATAAAGGCCTGGGCCAGCCCCTCTGGTCGCGGTTGTTCCGCATAAGACAGGGAAAGGCCGAGCTGGGCCCCGTCATTCAGCAGTTGCCTGAATCTGGGGAGGTCCTCAGGGGTGGAAATGATGAGGATCTCCCGGATCCCCGCCAGCATGAGGGCGGAGAGGGGGTAGTAGATCATCGGCTTGTCATACACCGGCATCAACTGTTTGCTCACCACACGGGTGATCGGATAGAGCCGGGTTCCCGACCCACCCGCCAGAATGATTCCTTTCATCTGTTCCTGTTTCTCCCTACGGGGTTTTGAAGTGAGGCGTCAGTCTCAAGGCGCAAGGCGCAAGGTGTCTGAGATAGTGAGCTGCTGAGCTGATAAGCCGGCAAGCCTTTAGCCTCTCGTGGGAGGTCCCCCCGCTTTCAGCTTATCAGCCATTAGCTATCAGCCCGCAACGAGTAACCAGCAACCAGCATCCAGTATCCAGTATCCGGCGTCCCGTCACTTCCCATATTGGGCGTCGATCCATGATTGGTATTCGCCGCTTCGCACCCGGTTGACCCATTCTTCATTTTCAAGATACCAGTGGATCGTCTTTTGTATCCCGGTTTCAAACGACTCCTCTGGCGCCCAGCTCAAGGCCTCCTTCAACCGGGTGCAATCGATGGCATACCGGCGGTCATGCCCGGGCCGGTCCTTGACAAAGGTGATCAGCTCTCTGCGTGACAGGCCATTCCCGGGTGGAACGAGCCCGTCCATGATGTCGCAGATCATCTCCACGATCCGGATATTCTCCATTTCCGTATTGCCGCCCACGGTGTAGGTCTCGCCCCTCTCCCCATGCTTCATGATGCGCCAGATGGCCGTGCAGTGGTCCCTCACGTAAAGCCAGTCCCTGACATTGAGACCGTCCCCGTACACCGGGAGGGGTTTCCCCTCCAGGGCATTGAGGATCATGAGGGGGATGAGCTTCTCGGGAAACTGGTAGGGCCCGTAATTGTTGGAGCAGTTGGAGATGGTAACGGGGAGACCATAGGTTTGATGATAGGCCCTGACCAGATGATCGGAAGCGGCCTTTGAGGCGGAATAGGGACTGTTGGGTCTGTAGGGCGTCTCCTCCGTGAAATAACCGTCCTTTCCCAGGCTCCCGAATACCTCATCGGTGCTGATGTGGTGAAAGAGGACCAGCCGCTCCTGATGCTTCCTCGCCAGTTCCAGGAGGTTGAACGTGCCGACAATATTGGTCTGGATGAATGCATCGGGCCCCACGATGGACCGGTCCACATGGGATTCGGCCGCAAAGTGACAGATGGCGTCTATCCCGTAGTCGTCAAAGACGCGGGTCATCGCCTCCCTGTCGCAGATGTCCACCTTGACAAAGACATATTGCCCAGGAAAACGCCCCTCCATCCCGGTCAGGTTTTCCGGATTGCCCGCATAAGTGATGGCATCCACGTTCACCACACGGCCGTCAAAGTCAGATTCTTCCAGGATATACCGGATAAAATTGGTGCCGATAAACCCGCATCCCCCTGTCACCAGCAGTTGTTTCATACGCCGTCCTCGTTTGTTTCGGCAATCAGACGGTCCTTGAATGCAGCGGCAAATGCCGCCACATCCAGCCTCCAGTCCCGCATCAGGTTGATGCCCGATTCCTTGAGTCGCCGGTTCTCCAGGATGGAGTTCATCGGTCTTTGAGCCGGCGTAGGATATTCAGAGCTGGGGCAGGGGAGCACGCAATGGGGCGCCCCCATCCTTTCAAGGAATTCGACGGCCAGCTGATACCAGGTGGCATACCCTTCCGAGGTCGCGTGATAGATGCCCTTCCCCCTTGCTTCGATCAGTTTCTCAATCTGGAGGGCGAGACGATAGCTCCAGGTCGGGGACCCAAATTGATCGTTGACCACCTTTATTCCCCGGGTCGGGTCCTTCAGGGCCAGTCTGAGCATGGTCTTGAGAAAATTGCCGCCCCCCATGCCGTACAGCCATGCGGTGCGTACGATCATATAGTTGTTTGTGGCCTCTTTCACAGCCGCCTCTCCGGCTAACTTGGTCTTTCCGTAACAGGATGCCGGGCGGGTTTCATCGGTTTCCACGTAAGGTTCCGGCGGCGTCTTTCTCCCGTCAAACACATAATCTGTTGAGATATGAATCAACCGGGCATTGATCTTCTCCGCGGCCATGGCCAGATTTCCGGGTCCCTCCGCATTCACCTTCCATGCCAAGTCATGCCGGGTCTCGCAGGCATCGACCGCCGTGTATGCGGCGCAGTTTACCATAACATCCGGCCCAAAGGCGGTTACCTCATGCGCCACCTGGGAAGGATCGGAAATGTCCAGTTCATCCAGGTCCACAGCCCTCACCTGATGCTTCCGGCCGAGGATGGTATGGCAATCCGTTCCCAGTTGACCCTTTCCACCGCAGATCAGTATTCTCATAGGGTTACCCGTTGGGAGTCACGAGTGACGAGTCGGGAGTGCCTCAGGATGGAAAAGAAACCCTCGATTTGAACTTTAGACTCCACACGCCACACTCCTCGATCTTGAACAAACAGGAAATACATGATCCGTCGCGGCTTGGTCAAGGATAAATATCTTTTTCCATCGCTAAAGATATCCTGTTCCAATCGGATAGAACGCCTCTTCCCGCTTCATAATTCATCCAGGTATTCGGCCCACATCCGGCTCCGCAACATGCCGATGACCCTGAACATTTCCCTAAGTTGAGCCATCGCTTCCGGGCCGCTTTGGCCGATGGCCGCTTCCAGATCAGGGCATATGTAGCTGTGGCAGATAAACGGCCTTGAATGGACGTCAAGGGAACAGCCTGTCGGCCCCAGGAACCAGCACCCTTTTTTCATAAACCCTTCCCTTCGCCAGGTCTGTTGGCGTCCTGACAACCTCAGATACAGGATGTCCTTCTCGCCGAAGAGATAGTGGACCCTGGCACAGCAGGGGTCCTTACATGCGGAACAGACCTGCTCCGCATAGGGTCGCTGCAAGTCGGCCGCTTGAGTGATCAGAGATCGTATCCTGTCCACTGTTTCATAAACCATTGGCAAATCCGACGCCTCCATTTGCTTGACCCGCTGAATGATCTCTTTTATAATCCTCCCCATTCAGAATCCAGAAAAAAATCACCCGCACGTCAACCGCGCAAAAAAGGAGGATGGAGATGAGAAAGAAAGCAACCGTCATAGGCGCAGGGAATGTGGGCGCCACCGCTGCCATGCGCCTGGCGGAAAAAGAACTGGCCGATGTGGCGCTGATAGACGTACTGGAAGGGGTTCCGGCAGGCAAGGCCCTCGATCTGACCGAGGCGGCGCCCATTGAGAAGCATGATGCCAGGATCATCGGGGTCAGCGGCGATTATGACGCGGCCAGGGACTCGGATATCGTTATTATCACCGCAGGGATACCCAGGAAACCCGGCATGAGCCGGGATGACCTCCTCTCCACGAACATGGGGATCATGGCCTCTGTCACAAAGGAAGTGGGGGCAGTCGCGCCCAATGCGGTCTTGATTATCGTGAGCAATCCCCTGGACGCCATGTGCCACGTAGCCTATGATGTGAGCGGGTTCCCCAAGAATCGCGTCATCGGGATGGCCGGGGTCCTCGATTCGGCCCGCTTTCGCTCCTTTATCGCCATGGAACTGAATGTCTCGGTCGAGAACACGCACGCCTTTGTATTGGGAGGGCATGGAGATACCATGGTCCCCCTTCCCAGGTACTCCACAGTGGCCGGCATCCCCATCACCGAACTCCTGTCCCGGGAGCGGATCGATGCCATGGTGGAGCGGACCCGTAACGGCGGCGCCGAGATTGTGGGGCTTCTCAAGACCGGGAGCGCCTACTACGCCCCTTCCTCTGCGGCCGTCGAGATGGCCGAGGCGATCCTCAAGGACAAAAAGAAGATCCTTCCCTGCGCGGCCTGTTTGAACGGGGAGTATGGCATTCATGACCTTTTTATCGGCGTCCCTGTTAAATTGGGTGAAAAGGGTGTGGAAGAGATCATTGAAATCACGCTGACCGATGCCGAAAAAGAGGCCCTCGACCGTTCTGCCGACGCGGTTCGTAAACTGGTGGAGGATATTAAACGGTTGCGTTAGGCGTCGGGCAGCAGAGGAGTCAGGTTGGATGCCAGGACAATTCTGGGTCATCTTGAGGCTGTAGCCGATCAGCTCGGTGTTGAGATCCGTTATGAGCCGATGGAGGGCGAAACGGCCCTTTCCCCGGGGGGCCTGTGCCGCATCAGGGGCAAACAGGTCATTATTGTCAATAGAAAGGCGCCGCCCGGGGACCAGGTCGGGACTCTTGTAAAGGCCTTGAGGCGCCTTGATCTGAGCCGGATCTACCTCAGACCGGGCATTCGCGATCTCCTGGAAGGGGGGATAGGGGAAGAAGAGGGGCGAGGATAGTCAAAAAAGCTACATACAATCCCCCAATTCCTCAATTCCCGGGTCCCTCAATTTTCAATCTCTCTCACCCTCCCATATCGTTTTTAGGGTCGAGGTGTTCATCGGGCAGAGGGTAGCCGTTCCCCTCGAAGTCGCGCGCCGCGTCTGAAATACTCTCGTATATCCGTTTCGGGGTCAGGAGGAGGCGGGTCAGAAAGCCGAATGTCCCATTTCCAATGCTTTTCAAGGGGATATACTGGACATCCGGATCGGAAAACGGCCCGTCGACCTTAAAATACTCCACGTAAAGGGATTTTTGCTCTCCGGTCAGGAGATAGCCGGCCACCGGGACTTTGCTGAGCAGAAAATCAATCGTCCCGAGGGGCTGGACCCCTATTTCCGCATTTACCCTGGCCGTTCGCAGATCGGCTTCTCCCGTAACCACCGCGTTGAACACCGGACTCCGCATAACAACGTCCTCTGCCTGTGCGATGCCTTTAACCAGATCGATGTGGGCGCCGATGCTCTCGAAATAGATCCCTCCCTTTGACAGCTCGGCCGGTCTTACCTCAAACATCCGCTGCAGGCTCAGGAAATCCAAGATTTTGATAAAGATATGGGATTTCTTCAACACGCCCTGATCGACCTGGACATTCACGCTGCCGGTGAGTTCTGAACGTAGGCTTTTCATGTCGCTCCCTTTCGCGAACAAAAGGGCCTCCAGGGTCAACAGGCCGTCGGCACGGGAGGTAATGAAATCAAGGGACGGGGGGAGTTCTCCCAATGGCTGCCGGGTCATATCGATGTATCCGGAAAAGAGCATTTCAGGCGATTTTCCCCTTTTTACATGTCCTCTAAGGAGGAGGTTCCCATGCTCCCATTCCGCGCTGGATCGGCTAAGATAGAGATCCCCCGACCGCAGGGCGCACTCTATACTGAGCGGACCGCAGGGAAATCCTTCCCACTGTCCGTTGGGTGCCGTTATATCCAGATGGATGTCCGATTTTTCCATGAACCGACCCGCGCCTTTCCGCCATTCAGAGGAGCCTGAACCCTGGACGGAGACAACGCCATTTCGGATCTCCTTGGGTTTTTGCTTAAAATGGGCGATTATCTCGGGGGAAATCAGATCGGAGAAATCCAGAAAATGGGATTGGATCGCTAGATCGCCCCTCACCCCGTCCCATCCCTGCAACCGCCCCTCGATGTGGAAGGGCGTTTTCCCCAATTTCAGATCAAGAGATTCAACAGCAAGATCCTTTTCATGGAATTTCAAGACAAAATTGCACTGTTCCACCGGATGGGGGAAGTCGTTGGAGGCAAAAGAGAGGTCGGTTGCCCTTGCCTCTCCGGTTACGATTGCCATGCCCGGTTGCGACCGGGTCCCCCTGACGGCCGCATTGAAGGCGAGTGTCCCCTTTCCTCTCAGATTCCCCTTCTTGAAATGAATGCCCAGGTCCTCCAACCGGAGTTTCTCAGTGGATACGTTGAGATCGAATCGGCCCTCTTTCTGCAGGTCATAGGTGCCGATCAATCCAAAGGACGATTCCCCTGCCGTGCATGTCAGATTCGAGACGCGGAACGTCTTCCCCGGATCAAGTTTTCCGCTGAAGCCAAGGTCCCCTTGAACCCCGAAAGGTTCCACGATCATCGAATCCGTCTCAAGGGAGATGTCTTTCAGATCAAGGCTACCCCTGAAGCGCCAGTCTTTCTCCTCCTTGACAAGGGTCAATCGGCACGGTACCGGGCTTCTGAAAAAAATCGATGAATGAAGATCGGGGTGAAAATGCCCGATCAGCTCCACCAGGTCTGCCTGTGCAACGATGGTGGCGTTTCCGGTTTCCCAGGATTCCCCGATGTGGCCGGAGGCATCTATGGCAGATCTGCCCCACCTGCCTGTCACCGAAAATTGCCTTTTTTCTACTCCATCAATGATCAGCTTCCCCTCTTTCAGGAACACCGGAAAAATGACTCCGGCACTGCTGGCCACGGCACAATCCCTGAATGAAAGGTTCCCCTGCACCATCTTGGGATATGGCCAGTTCTTCTCATGGCCTACCTCGATATTTCCGTCGATCTTTCCGGTGGCAGAGGAAAATCCCTCAAGATGCCGGCGCACCTCATCGGGAATGAGAGGCAAATCCTTTTGCTGCAACAAGTCCACGATATCCACCGATCCGGCCGCGGCCACACGGATGCTGGGGGCATCGTCATAGAGAGTGCTGACGTTGAGGGACCCCTCCTGTATGTGTGAGTTCCTGAAGTGGCCCTTGATATTCGACGCGCAAATCCCGCCATTTTTAATCTCCAGGGTTCCCGAGACACTCTCCACCGGTATCCCCCCCGCATCCTTGAAGGCGGTGAGGTCGCTGCAAGCGAGACGCAACAGGAGTGCCCCGGCATTCTTCGGGAGATCGAGACCCCCGATCTGATGAAGGTCTCCATCGAGGGAAAAACGATCCACCCGGACCAGGCCGCCTGAAAATATGGGAAAAAGCCGGGTATCCACCCATTGGGGAAGGAGCGATGAGGGGAAGATCCTCTGAAATGTTTCAACCGTCATGGCCCCGCTTTTGACGCTGAGGTCCAGATGAGGATTCGACTTGTTCGCAAGGTCGAGTTTGGTGCTGACATTCAGTGCGAAGCCGGGGCCTTCTATCTGGCAGGATGGGACCTGCAATGTGGAGTCCACAAAGGAGGCTTCAAAGGGGAGGAGAAGCCTGTCGAAAGCAAAGGTCTTCCTATCCCCATCATCAACAATCATGAAGTCGAGATCGTTGATGCTGATCTTCCCCTTTGCAGAAATGCCTCCCTTCGGAGACCCGGAGGCCGTTATATCCATGTCCGCCGTCCCTTTCTTGACCGGCAGATCCGGCAGCTGGATATGCGACAGGGGGAATCCATGCGCCTTCAATGCTACATGGGCGGACGGTCCGGATGTTGCGTCCCAGGTGATATGCCCCCTGCCAGAGACGGGGACCTCGTCCCCTCTGTAATCGATCTTGCCGTTCAGCACGCCATCGAATGTGGACGGATCGCCGGACCTTCGGGCGAGACGGAGAGACAGGGAACGGGTCTGTAGAGGCGTTCCCTTCATGGTGATGTGCGCACGTTCCAGGGTGACCGAGGAAAGCCCGGCCAAGGCCTTGAGAGGCATTTCGCGAAGAATGAGGCTGTCAACGGATTGTGAAAACCCCCAGCCGCCATCAACATCCAGTTCTATCTGGGGGTCCTCAAGGGTAAGGCCGGTAGGCACAATGTGTCCCCCGATCAATTCCTTAAGGGAGAGGGTGATACGGATCCTCGATGCGGTAACCGTGTTCACGCCCCCGGCCGTCCTGACCTTAAAATTCCGGCCCTGGAGCCCGATCCCTTTCCAAAAAAGGAGTCGGATTCTGTCCGCATGAATGTCATACCCCACACTGCCTGACAGCTGTTTGAGCAGGTAGTCCTGAACCGATGGTTTATGGATCAGTGAATGAAGCAGGAGGACCGACCCGGAAAAGAAAAGGAAGAGGAGTAATGTCAGAAAAAGGATGGACCTTAGCCGTTTGAATGCCATTGCTCGAAGTAATCGCTTAAAATACTCTGGTGATCAAAGGCCAGCGGGTCAGGGAGGGAGTCCCGACCAAAGATGCCGATATCTGCGGCGTCGTCAGCGGCCCTGGGGGTCCCGGTTGCCCTGCCGACAAAGACCACCGAAATGGTATGATGGCGTGGATCCCTGGACGGGTCCGAGTAGGCGCCCAATTGATACAACAGCTCCACATCAAGCGATGTCTCCTCCAATGCCTCTCTCCTGGCCGCTGATTCAAGGCTCTCCCCGTAATCCACAAATCCGCCCGGGATCGCCCAACCGAAAGGCGGATTTTTTCTCTGTATCAGGACGATGGAGGGATCTGAACCCGAGGCCTCACCCGCGGGGTGATGGGTATCTATCTCGATAATGATGTCAACCGTGGGAACAGGATTGCGGTATTTCTCCACGATTTTCCCGCAGTTGGGGCAGACAAGGCGATCTTTCATGTATTCGGTTTCAACGCTTCTTAGAGTCAGCAGCAGATATCGTTAATTGGCGAAGACGCCTCCCAAGGCTTGCCGCAGGATAGGGTTCCTCCATCCTTATAGTATGAAACGGCCCAAAAGAAAAGTTGAATTTTCGGTCTGTGTTCGGGTGCCCCGCGGTTGTGAACGGAGGACCAGGGTGAACGACCGGCGGATACGCCATCGGGCGTTCTTTTGTCTTGACGCTCACATGGCATCCCGGTAGAGTTCTTATCTGAAAAAGAGGGGTTGCACGGATGACATCCTTTCTGACAGAACATATCGCGGCCGAACTCGGACTTCTGGCCGGGGCGATTTACCTGGCGGCGGTCGCAATGGCACTTGATGCGGTCATGCGAAACCGCACGGCCCAGGGGGCCATCGCCTGGGCCGTATCCCTGATCACCATTCCCCTGGTGGCCCTCCCCCTCTATGTCATCTTCGGGAGAAGCCGGTTCAACGGATATGTAGCAGCCCGCCGGAGCAACAACCGCGATCTGAAACGGATCGTGGACCGGATGGCCGTATTCGGCCCTACGTTTCAGGCGTCCATGGCATCGGGCCGCGAGAGCTGGCGGGCCTTGGAGATGCTGGCCCTGATGCCCTTTACCCACTCCAACCGGGCCACGCTTCTCATCAACGGACCACGAACCTTTGAGACCATTTTCAGGGGCATCGACTCGGCCAGGTCCTACATCCTGGTCCAGTTCTATATCCTGGAAGACGACACCGCCGGCCGGGAATTGCAGTCCCGGCTCATTCAAAAGGCCCAGAGCGGGGTCCGCGTCTACCTTCTCTACGATGAGATCGGCAGCTTTGCCCTGCCGAGGACCTATATCGAAACGCTCCGCCATGGAGGCGTCAAGGTCAGCCCGTTTCATTCCACAAAGGGCAAGGCCAACCGGTTCCAGCTCAATTTCAGAAACCATCGGAAGATCGTTGTCGTCGACGGCCGGACGGCATTCGTAGGCGGCTTGAATGTGGGGGACGAATACCTCGAGGGGACCCCCAAGCTGGGACCGTGGCGGGATACGCATCTGGAACTTTTCGGCCCCTGCGTCCAGGGCATCCAGCTTGTCTTTGTGGAGGACTGGTACTGGGCGGTTCATGAGGTTCCAGACCTCGACTGGGAACCGAAGCCTGCCAAAGACAAGGACCAGAACATCCTGGTCCTCCCCACCGGACCGGCGGATGATCTGGAAACGTGCGGCCTTTTTTTCCTCGAAGCCATCAACGGGGCGCGGGAACGGCTCTGGATTGCGAGCCCCTACTTCGTGCCCGACGATCCGATTGTTAGCGCCCTTCAGCTGGCCGCCCTGCGGGGGGTCGATGTCCGGTTGGTGCTCCCGGAAAAGGCCGACCATCTCCTTGTCTATCTGTCGTCCTTTTCCTATATTGAGGAGGTGGAAAAGGCGGGTGTGAAGATCTATCGTTACCAGCCCGGCTTTCTCCATCACAAGGTCATGCTGGTGGACGACGAACTGGCCGCAGTGGGGACGGCCAATCTTGACAACCGCTCTTTCCGGCTCAGTTTTGAGATCACCATTGTGGTGAACGACACGGATTTTGCGGGAGAGGTGGAGGCCATGTTCCGGGACGACCTGGCACACTGCCGTCAGATTGATCCAGGGGAACTGACCGGACGGCGCCTCTGGTTTCGGCTGGCAGTACGCGTAGCGCGGCTACTGGCCCCGATCCAGTAATAGCCACGCGTATCGCCTCCGGTCCGCGGCCAGTGAGATTTGGGAGAAACTTTTGCAGGCGACCCATTGAAAAGGGTGCAATAAAAGAACCGATCTCCCGGGATAATTCAGACCGGCGTCATCCCAGATATCCACGGGCGTATCCGGCCGGAAGCTGAACGCATCTTCGCACATTCAACGTATGGTATTATCTGGGGAAAAGAATCACGAGTCGGAGGCCCTTTTCCGAGTTCAAGGCGTGAATACGGCCCCCGTTTTGCTCGATGATCTTCTTGGCAATGGCCAGACCCAGGCCTGTTCCCCTTTCCTGAACGCCCTCCACCCGGTAGAAGGGTTCAAAGAGTCTGTCCAGTTCGTTGTCGGAAAGCTTCCGGTAGGTGTTGGTCACGCTGAGGCGCCAATGATCGGCATCCCCGGCCACCCCTATGGCCACCTCGCCCCCTTTGGGAGCAAACTTGACGGCGTTATCGAGAAGATTGGACAGGGCAGAACGAAGACTCTCCCGGTCCCCGTAAACATCTGCGCTTGAGGGGAGTTCCGCCCTTACAACCATCCCCTTTTCTTTCATGGCCGTTTCAAAGCGGTCGATCAGTTCTCTCAGCAACGCCGGCAGATTCAACGGCACCCTCTCAACCGACCTTTCGTGAATGTCCAGCTTGGAAAACTCCAGTATCCTGCTGATGAGGCGGTCCAGCTCCTCGATGTCCTCACGGATCGCGTTCAGGTGTCTTTCCACACTTTTTGAATCGCCCTTTTTCAGTTGTTCCCCTATGATTTCTTGTGCCACCCGCATCCGGGCCAGGGGACTTCGCAATTCGTGGGAGACATTGGCCGTGAGTTCTTTTCCGCCCCGTATCATCCGTTCAAGTCTCTCCGCCATGATGTTGAAGGTTCGACCCAGTTGGCCGATCTCGTCTTTGCCGCTGAGGGAAGACCGGTGGGAGAGATCTCCTTCCGAGATCCGTACGGCCGATTGTCTGAGCCGGTTTAAAGGCCTGGTGATCTGTCTGGAGACAGGTACCACCAGGAGGGCGATAATCACGCCGATCACGGCCAGCCCGAGGGCAAAGCCCCGTTTGTGGGGTCTTGTATCGATGGGTTGAAAAAGGGCATGGAGGACCCCGGTTTGTCCATCACCCATGCGGATGGGGATGAGCACGTAGAAGCCGCCTCCTTTTCTGAAGTCCTTATAGACCGTATAAGGCCCCATGTTCATTTCCCTCCCCCCGACAAACAGTTCTTGCACATCCTTGGGGATGTCGACGTCAAAGGACTTGGCCAGGACGCCTCCATCGGGTCCGGTGAGCCAGAAACGGGCACTATAGATCTCCCCCATTCGCAGGATGAGGTCTTTCAGCGCCTTGTTTTGGGAGGGGGACAGGAGAGGTTCCGATCGGATCTTGTCCTCCACGAACGCCTTCACGAGGGTGGCCTGACTTTGCATCTGCTGCTCAAAATGGTCCCGGAATTGCTTTCCGGCAAAATGGACAAACAGGACAAAGATGAGTGCCTCGGTGATGACCAGGATACTCAGGAAAGAGAGGAATATTTTCGTATAAAGCCTGTTGATCTTCATGGTGCATCCACAAACATGTACCCGGTCCCCCACACCGTCTTGATCCGCGCCGGGGACCGGGGATCACGCTCCACCTTTGCACGCAGTTTGCTGATGTGGACATCGATGCTTCGGTCGAAGGCCATAAAATCGCGACCCCTGGCCATATTCATCAATTCGTCGCGGCTCAGCACCCTGTTGGGGTGTTCCATCAGTACTCTGAGGAGTTCATATTCGGTTGATGACAATGCCGTTTCGTCTCCTTCCACCTCGATCATGCGCCTTGCCTTGTCCAGGACAAGGCCTCCGGACCGGAGGACAAGGTCTTCGCCCCTCTCCGTTTCTCTTGCCCCCGGCGCGGCCGACCGCCGAAGCACGGCCCGCATCCGGGCCAGCAGTTCACGGGGGTTGAACGGTTTGGGCAGGTAGTCGTCGGCCCCTACTTCCAGTCCCACGATACGGTCTGCGTCTTCTCCCCTGGCCGTGAGCATGATCACCGGTACGGTGAAGGCCGTGCGAATCTCTCGCAGGACCTCCAGGCCATCCTTCCCGGGCATCATGATGTCCAGTATGACGATGTCCGGGTTCACTCTCTTGATGGTTCCCAGTATCCCGGTGCCGTCAGGGAGCGTCGAGACCTGAAACCCGTATCCTGTCAGGTATTCGTTCAAAAGGTCCCTAAGCTTTTTGTCATCATCTACGATTAAAACCGTTTTGTCCATATAACTCCCTGCTAATTTTCACTTTTTTACACTTCTTAACATTTTTTTACATTCGCCACAAACATTCTTTACGTCCCGGGTCTATTCTCATGACAAAAGGGCGCTCGAAACACGAACACTAAACTAAAGGAGGAGTCATTATGTTGAACAAAAGAACCGTGGTGGTGGGGTTGGCGTTGCTGGGAATTATGGCGATTGCCGGGGCCGGGGTTGCCGGGTGCCACAGGCCCCCGGGATGTTGCGGCGGAGGTTTTCACGGAAAGGAATTTCCCAAGGATGTTCTCGAAAGGATGGACTCGGAGATAGAAACGCTAGAACTGACAGGGGTCCAACAGGAGGCATACGGGGAGATCCGGGCAAAGGTGGAAAGCGAATTAATGGAGATGGGACGGGGAAGAAAGGCCTTTTTTCAGGAAGTCAAAACGGAGATGGACAAGGACGCGCCCGATTTGGGTGTGGTGGCCGATCTTTTAAAATCCCACGGCAGGCAGTTTCCGGATCGAATGGCCTTTTTCGTAGACCAGTTCATGAATTTCTACCAGGTTCTCGATATGGAACAGAAGGGGAAGCTTGTTGCCCACTTGAAGGGCAAATTCAAGAAATTCGAGGCATTCAGGGCGCTTGTCGCCGAGTAAGGGGATTCAGGCTTCCCTGAGCCGCAGCAACGGCTCGGGGAACCCTCCATTGATGCATTCATGCCCAGCAAACAGCCCAGCGATGCGTCAGAAAGGAGCAGCGATGATAGAATTTCTTTCGAGAAGAGAGTTCATGAGCAGGAGCGCCGTGCTGGCGGGCGGGGCACTGGGGGCCCTGGCCGTGGGCAGGGACCTGGTCTCTCCCAGAGAAGTCCGGGCCGGGGAAGTCCGGTTCATCGAGACCCGGTGCGGAGAGACCCGCAAAAAAGAGAGGATACTTATCGCCTATGCCAGCCGATGCGGTTCCACGGGCGGCGTGGCCGATGCCATAGGAGGTGTTTTTTGCGAGACGGGGGCCTGTGTGGACGTGCTCCGGATAGGAAACGTGCAGGATCTGACGCCTTACCGTGCCGTTGTTGTCGGGAGCGCCATTCACAGCGACCAATGGCTCTCCGAGGCCTTGGAGTTTGTCATTCAAAACCAAGAGGTGCTGGGCCGTCTCCCCGTGGCCTATTTTCTGACCTGTCTCACCCTTGCCAGACCCACAGAGGAAAACCGGATGAAGGCCTTAGGGTTCCTGGATCCCCTGCACCGGGACGCCCCCCGGGTGACGCCCGTTGACATCGGTCTCTTTGCAGGCGTTCTGGATTATGACAAGCTCTCTTTCATGGTGCGAACGGTCATGAAGATCAAGATGAAAGACAAAGGCGTGGATGAAGGCGATTACAGGGATTGGGCATCCATTCGATCCTGGACCCGCGACGTCGCGCCAAAACTCTTGAACGGGAGCGATGCCTCAAAGTCAGCTACAGGTTAAAGGACTCAGGCTTTCAGTCTGGGTTCAGGCATTGTCGCCCTGAAGGCGCTCAAAGACCACGAGCCGGCGGCGATGGGGGGAATGGGGAATCTCGTAGGAAAGGTTTTGGGTCAGCGCGTAGTCGCCCGGAAAACGGTTCAGGCCTTCCCGGATCTCCGGATCGCAGTGGGGGCCTTTCATGAAGATGGCCCGGCCGCCCTGCACCAGACATTTTCGTACCCGGGCCAGGGTGCTTGCAATCGGTTCCACTGCCCGGGTAATGACGCCCGCTGCCGGACGATCATAGGAGGCGTAGATCTTTCCCTCATAAATCTCGATCCCTCTCAGATCCAGGGCCTCGATTACCTCGTGCAGAAAGCGCACCCGCCGGTGTCTCCCCTCGGAGAGGATGATGTGGGTATCGGGACACACAATCTTGAGGGGGATGCCCGGCAGCCCCGCACCCGTGCCGATGTCCAGAAGCGGGGAGGGGAGCCGCCCGCCCAAGAGGCTGGCCGGCAGAATCGAATCAATATAGTGCTTTTGGACCATGCTGTCGAATTGATAGATCCGGGTCAGGTCGTACGCTTCATTCTTTTCGCGCAAAAGGGTATGATATTGCCACAGGTTCTTGTATTGTTTTTCGGTAAGGGGTAAATTGCTTCTATCAAACCATGATTTCAAGGCAGGCAGCCCCGGAGGCAATCTCTTCGGCGAAGGCCCGCGTCTTGGGTGAATCCTGATTTTCGGGTTATTGGAACGAGGTCCCATGAATCATCCCATATCCTTTCCAAAACGTTCTCTATCGACAGACGCCCTCGAGGTCCTCTACGAAGACAACCATCTCATTTCGGTGAACAAACCGGCCGGCATGCTGGTGCAGGGGGACAGATCCGGAGAAGAGAGCCTCATGGACGTCGTCAAGGAGTATATCAGAGAGCGCTATCAAAAGCCAGGGAATGTCTTTTTGGGGATGGTCCACCGGCTGGATCGGCCTGTCTCGGGGGTGGTGCTCTTTGCGAGGACCTCCAAGGCGGCCTCCCGGTTGATGAGACAGTGGCAGGCCCGTGAGGTTAAAAAGACCTACTGGGCCGTGGTGGAAGGGGCGCTAAAACCGGAACAGGGGAAAATCGTGGGGCATCTGAGGAAATCAGGGAAGCGTGTCCGTACGGCAAAGGAGGGGGATCCGGGGGCAAAAGAGGCAATGCTGGAATACAGGACCCTTGCACACGGAAACGGGGTTTCCCTCGTGGAAATCGGTCTGATCACCGGCCGGAAACACCAGATCCGCGTTCAGCTCTCCCAGGCCGGTTGCCCGGTGAAGGGGGACGTCAAGTACGGGGCCGATGGGTTTTTGAAAGACAAGACCATCCGCCTGGTGGCCCGTTCCCTGAGCCTTCGGCATCCGGTAACCGGACAGGAGATGACCCTTTCCGTGGATACGGGCGACCTCGAACGCGAATTCTCCATGTCCTAATCCGACCTAAAGGCTGCCACCCAAGGCTCGCGACAAAGGCTTGTCGCTCTCGGGTGAGAAGTCTTCTTAACCTGTGTGAGCGGCGTCTTCGCCGCGAGGGTCGAGGCTAAAAGCCTCTCCCACAAAAAAACAGAGAAAACTTATTGGTTTCTTACGGAGAAGTTACAGACAAGGATTCTCACACCGCGCTGACCCCAGGGGCGCATGGATTTATCTCAGATAGGTCCTTGCCCCTGCAAACCGGGTGACGAAACAGGGGGAGGAAAGGGAGTCTTTTCGGATGATCTTGCCCCGGCCCGGCGCATGAATGAAGGCATCGTCGCCAGTGTACATGCCCACATGAGAGACGCCATTCTGTTTGACAAAAGAAAAGAAGACCAGGTCGCCTTTTTGCATCGCGTTCCTGCCAACCGGTCTCCCTGATGCGAACTGATCTCGAGAGGATCGCGGCAGGTTGAAGCCGTTGAGCTGGTACACGGCCATGACAAGCCCGCTGCAGTCAAATCCATCGTCCGGCGATGTCCCGCCCCACTGATACGGAATCCCGATGAAGCTCTCTGCGGTTCCCACAAGACTGGACCTGATGGCTCCCACGTCCGCAGCTGTGGCCCCGGCCGCGGCATAGGATTCGGGCGAGACGATATAGTAGACGTCAATGATCCCTTCTGACAAAAGCGACTGTGCCTTGGCAAGGGCCTCTGAGGGCACGGAGAACTCTCCGAAACGGACCTTGAACAACCCGTCCTTGGCTCGAAAGTAATAGGCGCTGAGCCCTTTTTCCTCCAGGGATCGGGTGAGACGTATGGCGTTTTGCACGTCCGAAAAGGCCCCCGCCTGGATAGTGTACCGCATGAGAGGGATTTCCGTGGCCGGCAGTGGCGAAAGAGGGGGCGCTTTCACGGCGCAGGCCGAGAGGGCGAGAAGCATCATGAGAGGGATGCAGGGTCCGAGGTGCGATCTGGAAAAAGGGGCGGTCATCTGCTTCACGATAGGGTGACGGTTTCGGTTCAAGTTTGCGCAATCGAAGCTTTTGTATACTTGGATCGGCCTTGGTTATGGCGATCGAGTCGACTGTTCAAGTCCTGAGTCGAACCTACATAATAGGTACCGTTCTTTTCGGACTTAATGACATATACATAATAGGGCATCGGGGATATAAAAAAAGGCCTGTCACGCAACTCAATTGAGGGCAACAGGCCATTTATTTATTATGGCGGGGACGGCGAGACTCGAACTCGTGACCTCCGGCGTGACAGGCCGGCGTTCTAACCAACTGAACTACGCCCCCGTGTGACAATGGGTGCATTTAAATCTCTAAAGTATGACCCGGCACCCTCTTACTCCGCCTGTGTTATGCTCGGACAAGCGGGAAATCTGATCGCAACCGAACTCCGCTCCGTTCAGGATGGTAGGCGGAACGGGATTTGAACCCGTGACCCCCGGCTTGTAAGGCCGATGCTCTCCCGCTGAGCTACCCGCCTGAGTCGAAAACGTAAGTTGACAAAATAACGGTTTCATTCTCTTTTGTCAAGAGAATTTATACCGCCCCGGTTGAATGCTCAGTGGGCCGTGATGCTGGTGGGCGGGCTTTCCTCCATCTGTGGGACATCCGTGAAACAGAAGGGCTTGCAGTCCTCTTCCGCAGCAAACAATTCTTTTCCTTCATCCACAATCAATGCCTCACGAAGGACATCATCCATATGTTCCACAAGTACCAGTTCTACCTTTTTAAGGATCTTCTTGGGTATTTCCGCAATGTCCTTCTTGTTTTCGATGGGGATCAACACCTTGGTGACTCCCCCCCTGTGGGCTGCCAGGATTTTTTCCTTGAGGCCTCCGATCGGGAGGACTCTTCCCCTGAGAGTTATTTCGCCGGTCATGGCGATATCGCGATTGACAGGGTATCTGGTGAGCGCGGAAACGATAGACGTTGCAAGCGTGATGCCTGCGGACGGACCATCTTTGGGAATGGCGCCCTCCGGAACATGAATGTGAATATCCACTTTTTCATAGAAATTGTCGGGTACCTTCAAATTCCTTGCCCTTGACCGGACGTAACTCAAGGCTGCTTGAGCCGATTCCTGCATGACCTCTCCGAGCTTCCCCGTGAGGACCAGATTGCCCTTGCCGGGCATGATGGTGGCCTCGGTCTGGAGGATTTCGCCCCCGACGTCTGTCCAAGCCAGTCCCGTCGTAACGCCCACACAATTTTTTTCCTCTGTCCTTCCATACCGGTACTTGGGGACCCCGAGATACTTCTGTATGGACTGGGACTTGACAGAGACCATTGTTTCAGTCCCTCTTTTGACGACCTCTTTGGCGACCTTTCGGCAGATCGATGAGATCTCCCGCTCCAGATTCCTGACGCCGGCTTCACTGGTATAGTTGCGGATGACCTGGAGAATGGCGCTATCGGTGAAGGCGATGTTCTCAGGCCTAAGGCCGTTTTGATCGATCTGCTTTTTGACCAGAAACTGCTTGGCGATATCCAGCTTTTCAAGCTCGGTATATCCGGGGAGTCTGATAACCTCCATCCTGTCCTGGAGGGGGATGGGAATGTTGTGGAGGTTGTTGGCCGTTGTGATGAAAAAGACATCGGAGAGATCATAATCCAAATCGAGATAATGGTCGTTGAAGGCCACATTCTGCTCAGGATCGAGGACCTCCAACAGTGCGGCCGACGGATCACCCCGGAAATCGGTGCTCATTTTGTCCACTTCGTCCAAACAGAATACCGGATTGTTGGACCGTGCCTTTTTCAAAAACTGGATGATCTTGCCCGGCATAGCCCCGATATAGGTCCTTCGATGCCCCCTGATTTCAGCCTCATCCCTGACGCCTCCCAGAGAAAGGCGAATGAAATTCCGGCCGGTCGCCCTGGCTACTGATTTTGCCAATGAGGTCTTGCCGACCCCCGGCGGACCCACCAGACAGAGAATCGGGCCTTTTATCTTTTTGGTCAGACGCTGAACCGCCAAATATTCAAGGATTCTTTCCTTGGGCTTCTCAAGGCCGTAGTGATCTTCGTCGAGGATGGCCTCGGCCTCTTCAATCTGAAGCTTCGACCGTGTCTTGTCGAGCCAGGGAAGATCGATGATCCAGTCAATATAGTTGCGGACCACAGCGGCCTCCGCGGACATGGGGGACATCATCTTCAGCTTTTTGAATTCCTGTTTCAGTCTCAGGTGGGCCTCTTTGCTCACCTTTTTGCTTTTTATCTTTTTCTCGAGTTCATCCAACTCCGCCTTGAAATCATCCTTGGTCCCCATTTCCTTTTGAATGGCGCGGATCTGCTCGTTGAGATAATAGTCCTTTTGGGTCTTTTCCATCTGTTTTTTGACCCGCGACCTCAAGCGGTGCTCCAGGCGAAGAATGTCCACTTCGCCGCCCAGTTTTTCAAACAGCTTGTGCAGCCGCTGGGTCAACTCGACGGCCTCGAGAATTTCCTGTTTGTCCGCGACCTTCAACGCCAAATGACCGGCAATGGTATCGGCCATGCGTCCCGGATCTTCGATGGAGATCACTGCCGAGACGATTTCTTTTCCGATCTTGTTGTTATATTTCGCATACTCCTCGAAGCTGTCGTGAATGGAGCGTATCAGTGCTTCAATTTCAGGGCTCGCGGCAGAGCGCGTCGTACGCTCGCTGATCTCCACCATGAAAAATCCCTGTTTGTCCACAAAATTATCGATCACGCCCCGTTCTTTTCCTTCGATAAGGGCCTTGACCGTGCCGTCAGGCAGCTTCAACAGTTGTAAGACGGCGCCCACGGTCCCGAACGCAAAGATATCCTTGGGAGACGGATTGTCGACTTTTGCGTCCACCTGGGCGGACAGGAAAACCCGTTTGTCATGAGACAAGGCATACTCAAGGGCCTTGATCGATTTATCGCGCCCTACAAACAGGGGCACAACCACGTTTGGAAAGACAACCACATCCCTCAAGGGAAGAAGCGGATAATAGTGTCTTTCGCCGTGAGTCGTGTCTTCAAAATCCTTTTCTAAAGAATTCAACATAATATGATTATCCAAATTTAGCCTGCTTTTCGTAAATCAACAGAGGCGGTTCCCCTTTTGTGACAACGTCTTCATTGATGATGCATTCGGTGATTTCAGGCATAGAGGGAATATCATACATGATGTCCAACATCACCGATTCGAGAATCGCCCTCAACCCCCTGGCTCCCGATTTCCGTTTGATTGCATCCTTGGCGATCGCCACGAGAACGTCATCCGTAAATCTCAATTTAACATTTTCAAATTCAAACAGCTTCTTATACTGCTTAATAAGTGCATTCTTGGGTTCTCTCAGGATTCGGACCAGGGCATCCAGGCTCAACTCGTTTAATGTGGCGGTAATCGGAATCCTCCCGACGAATTCGGGAATCAGTCCGAATTTCACCAGGTCTTCGGGTTGAACCTGCGACATGATTTCATTGGTGTTCACATCCCTTTGCCCTTTGATATCCGCCTCGAAGCCGATCACCTTGTTCCCGAGCCGATTACTGATAATCTTGTCCAATCCGTTAAATGTTCCACCACAGATGAAGAGGATATTGCTCGTATCCACCCTCACAAAATCCTGCTGGGGGTGTTTCCTGCCCCCCTTTGGCGGAACATTGGCCAAGGTCCCCTCAATAATCTTGAGCAAGGCCTGCTGGACACCCTCTCCTGAGACATCGCGCGTAATGGACGGGCTGTCCGATTTGCGTGCAATCTTGTCGATCTCATCGATGTATACAATGCCTTTGGTTGCAGCCTCCACATCGTAGTCGGCGAACTGAACCAGGTGCAGGATGATATTCTCCACGTCTTCGCCCACATAGCCGGCTTCTGTCAATGTGGTGGCGTCCGCAATGGTGAAAGGGACCTTTAAAATTTTGGCCAGGGTCTGCGCAAGAAGGGTTTTTCCCGAACCGGTAGGACCGATGAGGAGGATATTGCTTTTCTCGATTTCAACGTCCCCCGTATCCGCCTTGGTGCTGACCCGTTTGTAATGGTTGTGAACGGCCACTGAAAGGACCTTTTTGGCCCTTTCCTGCTCAATCACGTACTGGTCAAGAGTCTCCTTTATCTCGGAGGGCTTCAGTAACTGACGGGCCTCCTGTTCATCCTCCTGACTATATTCCTCAGCAATAATCTCATTACAGAGCTGAATACATTCATCGCAGATATACACAGAGGGACCTGCGATGAGCTTTTTGACCTCATCCTGGCTTTTTCCGCAGAAAGAGCAGAGAAGGTCGTCATTCGAAACGTCATTCTTGCCCATAATCTATACCTTTACATTTTCAAGTGTCGTCAAACTACATCTCAAGCCTTGCCGGCAATCTGATCCTTTATTTCCCGCTTGCTGATGACCCTGTCTACAATACCGTATGCTTTGGCCTCCTCGCTGCTCATGAAATAGTCACGCTCCGTATCCTTCCGAATCCTTTCAAGATCTTGTCCGGTGTGCTTGCCTAAAATATCGTTTAGATTATCGCGTATCTTTAATATCTCCCGGGCATGGATGTCAATGTCTGTAGCCTGACCCTGAGCTCCCCCCAAAGGCTGGTGGATCATCACCCTGCTGTGAGGGAGGGCGTATCGTTTTCCCTTTGTTCCGGATGCCAGGAGGAGCGCTCCCATGCTCGTTGCCTGCCCCATACATATCGTTGCGACATCAGGTCTGATGTATTGCATGGTGTCATAAATAGCCAGCCCTGCAGTGACGGACCCTCCCGGAGAATTGATATAAATATTGATATCCTTCTCCGGGTCTTCAGACTCCAGAAAGAGCATCTGAGCGATAATAATATTGGCCATGGGATCTACGACCTGCTCTCCGATAAATATGATGCGATCCTTGAGAAGCCTCGAATAGATATCGTAGGCCCGCTCTCCCCGGCCTGACTGTTCTATAACCATTGGTATTAACATGAATTTATCCTTCCTCCGCGTCGGGGCGCCTATTCTGGCCGAGGGCATCTTTCTCCACTTCCAAAACCTTAGCATGATCGGCCAGATACTTCAATGTTTTTTCCTTGAGCAGTTCTTCCTTAAGGCTATCCACCTGCCCTCGAGCCTCATAGTATTTCTTTACGGTTTCCGTATCCTGCCCCATGTGTTGGGCCAGGTCCCTGTAGCCCTCTTCAAGGTCCTCGTCGGTCAGGGTGATTTGGTCCTGTTTGGCAATTTGTTCCAAAATAAGCATTTCTCTGACCCGTTTTTCTGAGGCAGTTCTGAACTCTTTTTTCAATGCTTCCTCGGAAAGCCCCATCTTTTCGATGCTCGCCCCACCTCTTTCCAGATTGTCCCTGAATCGGTTTACGGAGAAATCGGTTTCGGCCTCTATCAGGACTTCGGGAAGTTCGAAATGAAGCCCTTCCGAGATCCTTCCAAGCAATCTCTGCTTCAATTCTCCGTCAATCCGCTTTTCTTCCTGAGAGGTGATGACCTTCCTGATCTCCTTCCTGAGACTTTCCAGGTCGTTGAAATCAGAGCCTAAGCTGCTGGCAAAGGCGTCGTCCAGTTCCGGAAGCGCCAGATCTTTAACGTCAACAATCTTCGTCTTAAAATTCACGCTTTTCCCTGCAAGTCGGCTGTGATAGAAATCCTTCTCGAAATCAATGGCAATTTCTGTTTCATCCTCTTTGGCGAGTCCGATGAGGGCCTCATCGAATTTGGCGTGAAAATCGTTTTTCCCGACTTTTACCAGCAGGTTTGAAGACTGGATGCCCTCCATGGGTTGGCCGTTTTCAAATCCCTTGTATTCAACAATCGCATAATCTCCCTCTCTGATGGGTCTCTTCTCTGCGATGGAAGTCAGTTTTCCATTGGCCGTTCTTATCTCTTCGAGTCGCTTTTGGACGTCTTCGTCGCTGATCGAGAGAATTTCCTTTGTTATCTCCATTCCAAGATAGTCCTTGACCTCAAACTCAGGACGGACTTCCATGATGGCCGAGTAGACGAAGTTTTCCCCCTGTTTAAGGGATCCCTTTTCCAGTACGGGCTGGCCCAGGGGAAAGGTCTTTGCCTCATCCACTGCCTTGGGAAAAGAGTCGGTGATCAGTTCCTTTGTCACGTCGTCTCTTACCTGATTGCCGTAATAACTTTCGAGGATCTTCCTTGGCGCCTTTCCTGGCCGGAATCCGGGGATCCTGACCCTGTTCTTGATGTCGCCATATGCCTGGTTCAATTTTTTGTTCACTTCCTCTGAGTCAATCTCGACCCGCAGCTTTTTTTTGACAGGGCTGATCTCTTCCAGGGTTGTTTTCATGGTTTCCTCATTTAATAATATGAATCAGATTTTGCTAAACGGGTTCAGTTTTTCGTGAAAATATTCTTCACCTGCAGTGGCAATTTTTGACAGAAGGGGCGTCAAAAAACCGGATTGCCTTCACACAATAAGGATCGTTTCATCGATTTCAAGACATTTCCCTCGCCTCTTATCTTGAATACGACCTTATGGCAACCAGAATTCTGTTCCGACGGCTGTGGCGCAAACTCGTTGGAAAATGTCGGACCGATCGGCCCCCCATGGCGGCATTCAACTGCACTCGACAATCTCGTTCAGAGAGAATAAAAATAGAATCAATAGGTTAGCCTTTTTTGCCAGAGTATAACCCTATACAGGGAATATTTGAGAAATGCAAGCGCATTTTTTCTGATGCATGCATCGCGATCCGTCCCTGCCTGCCGAGCATTCGGGGTCTTCAACCGAGGGATTGGAAGGCGACGGCTGTTTTTCGCCTCCAGAGGCCTAAACTTGCAAATTCCGGGCCCATATCATGGGAAGTCAGGTCTATTTCTTGATAAGGCCATGGCTTTCATGCTACTATCCCCTTGCCCTCTTGCAAAGAGGGCCAGCGCCCGCACCGATTCCGTTAACTGCTATTCCGGTTGTTGAGGAGTATGAGAAGATGAAATTATTTTTGTGCCTTGTGGGGCTCGTGCTTATTGTAGAAGGTCTTCCCTATTTCGCCTTTCCGGATAAGATGAAAAAATGGATTGCGATGATGCAGGACCTGCCGAATGCACATCTCAGGGTTGTGGGGTTCCTGGCAATGGGTGTCGGACTCCTGCTTGCCTATTTTTTCAGGGAATAAAATCGTTTGACTTTGAATAAAATCTTGTCTACTCTAACCGTTTTGAAGTTCAGGAATGCTTGAGACAGAAGACTACAATTACAACCTGCCACAAGATCTCATAGCACAGACCCCGGCCTGTAAGCGGGATCATTCCAGGCTGTTTGCGGTAGATCGTTCAACCGGTTCTTTCTCGGACCACCGGTTTTTCGATCTCCCCCGGCTGCTTCTGCCTGGCGATCTCCTGGTGGTGAATAACACCCAGGTGGTTCCTGCCCGACTTTTCGGCCATAGGGAGAGCGGAGGTCGCGTGGAGATACTGGTGCTGGAGCATCCGGCCTCCGGAACGGATGGACGCTCCGAACGGTTATGCCTGATGAAAGCCGCCAGACGACCCAGGCCGGGGATTCTCCTGTTTTTTGATGCGGATGTGTCCGGGGAGGTCAAAAGCGTCCTGGGAAATGGGCTTGTAACCATCAGTTTCAATGGCGGTCGAGGCATAGACCGTCTCATGGATGAGAAGGGGTGTTTGCCCCTGCCGCCTTATATCAAGCGTGAGAAAGACTCGGGCCTCGAAGGGCTTGACAGGGACAGATATCAGACGGTTTTTGCCGCCAGCAAGGGTGCTGTGGCAGCGCCCACGGCGGGACTCCACTTTACCCGGGACCTCCTCCTCAGGCTTCAGGACAAGGGCGTTTCCGTTGTTCCGTTGACCCTTCATGTGGGTTATGGTACGTTCCGCCCTGTCAAGGTAAGGGATATCCGAGAGCATCGGTTGGGCTACGAGCATTACGCCGTCGCCCCTGAAACAGCAGACAAGATACGGGCCGTCAGGGGAAGCGGAGGCAGGGTCATTGCAGTGGGGACCACGGTGGTGAGGGCCCTGGAAAGCGCCGCCGCGCACGATGGCGCTGTTACCCCCGGCGAGGGGAAGACCGACCTCCTGATCACGCCGGGGTTTATTTTTCGTGTCATAGACGGGCTGATCACCAACTTCCACCTCCCGAAAAGCTCGTTGCTTTTTCTGGTATCGGCCTTTGCCGGGCTCGATTTAGTGAAAAGGGCCTACACGCAGGCCATTGAAAAGAAATACCGGTTCTACAGCTACGGGGACGCGATGTTGATTCTGTGAATTGAGGGGTTGAGGGATTCAACATGCTGGAATGCTGGAATTTGGGGATTCAGGAATTGAGAAACTAAGGTATTCCGAGTGAGAGGAAATAGCCTGTTCACTCCAATTTTTGAGCCTTGCGCCTGATGCTGAGAGAACTCGATTCCGGATGAGATGTGGAATTCAGGATCACACATAAGGCCGCGGGTGGCAGGGCTAGGACCGGGGAGGTCCAGACTCCCCACGGGTTATTTGAAACACCGGTGTTTATGCCGGTGGGGACCCAGGGATCGGTTAAGGCCGTATCGCCCGAAGATCTGACGGATGCAGGCGTCAAGGTGATCCTGGCCAACACCTATCATCTCTATCTCAGGCCGGGTCACCCAGTCATCGGTCGATTGGGAGGACTGCACCGGTTCATGAATTGGTCCGGGCCCATCCTGACAGACAGCGGCGGGTTTCAGGTATACAGCCTGACGCCCCTGAGAACCCTGACGGATCACGGAGTGACGTTTCAGTCTCATATCGACGGTTCCAGACACTTTATCGGGCCTGAAGAGGCCATCGATATCCAGGAGACATTGGGCGCGGATATCATCATGGCCTTTGATGAATGTGCGCCTTATCCGTCTGAATATGCGTATGTGCAACGGTCCGTCAGCCTTACCACATCCTGGGCCCGAAGATGCCTGGAGCGAAAGAAGAGGGACGACCAGGCCCTGTTCGGCATTGTGCAGGGCGGCATGTACGCCGACTTGAGGGAGATCAGCGCCCGGGAACTGGTTGAAATGGGATTTGACGGCTATGCCCTGGGGGGCCTTTCCGTCGGAGAAGATCGAGCCACCAGGGAGCGGGTCATCCGGGAGACCATCGATTTTCTCCCCACTGAGAAGCCGGTCTATCTGATGGGGGTAGGGACCCCGGAAGACATCCTGGAGGCCGTCACCCTGGGTGTTGATATGTTTGACTGTGTCATGCCGACTCGAAATGCCAGAAATGGGACCCTGTTCACGACAGCGGGCAGGATGACCATCAAAAACGCCAGGTATGCGGAGGACAACAGGCCTGTGGATGATGGCTGTCATTGTTACACATGCGCGAATTATTCGAGGGCCTACTTGAGGCATCTGTTCATGGCGAGGGAAATATTGTCCTACCGTTTGAATACCATTCATAATCTCGCATATTATTCTCGCCTCATGGCAGATATTCGCACTGCTATTCGAGAAGACAGGTTGACAGAATATCGCGCAACATTCTATGAACTTCAAGAAAAAGGACTGGGTTGAAAGGAGGTTTTGTAATGGATTTTTTGGCGTATGCGATGGGAGGTGCAGGCAAAGGGGGAACCGGGGGAGAAGGGGGTGGATTCGGAGCATTTATACCACTCATTCTCATGTTTGCTATCTTCTATTTTCTCCTCATCCGGCCCCAGCAGAAAAAGGCCAAGGCCCATAAGCAATTGCTCGCCTCGATAAAAAAGGGAGACCGGGTGGTCAGCTCGGGCGGGCTTTATGGGGTCGTAACCGGTCTGACAGATGATGTGGTGACCATGGAGATAGCCCCCAAGGTTCGGGTCAAGGTATCGAGGGGCTCTATTTCCGGTGTGGCCGGAAGGGAACCGTCAACGTCATCTTCCACATAATGCACCAATAAATAATCAATTAAAACCTGGGAGTCGCACGTGTTGAAAAGTCTAAGGTGGCGCAGCATCATCGCCGTGTTTGCATTTCTGGCAGCAGTGGTCTATCTCATTCCGTCTCTGGGCGGCGGACTTCCCGGATGGTGGTCGAGCTTTTTGCCAAAGGACAGCATCCATCTGGGTCTTGACCTGCAGGGGGGCATTCATCTGGTTCTCGAGGTGCAGGTGGATAAGGCCGTTGAAAATCATCTGGAACGGGTTGTCGAGGATCTGAAGCGGGATCTGCGCAAAGACAAGGTACGGTATCTTGAGTTGAAGCGGAACGGTTTGAAGAGCGTCGACGTCGTCCTGATGCGTTCCGAAGACAAGGATGTGTTCCTGGATCTGATCGCAGCCGGTTATCCTGATTTCGAGGCGGAATCGCTCCCGGAAACGGAGGATAAGCCGGCATTTCAGCTCGTCCTGGATTCCAAGGCCAAGGACCGCATCACGAAGATGGCGGTGGACCAGGCACTGGAGACCATCCGCAACCGGATCGATCAGTTCGGGGTGAGCGAACCGGACATCCGTCCTCAGGAGGAAAACAGGCTTCTGATCCAGCTGCCGGGAGTGGACGACCCCAAAAGGGCGATCGCCCTGATCGGCAAGACGGCCCTTTTGGAGTTCAAGCTGGTTGACGAGGAGAACAGCGTTGAAGAGGCCCTTCAGGGAAAGATACCCCCCGGAGATGAGATCCTCTATCAGATTGCCGTCGATCCCAAGAGCGGGCGGCAGACCAAAATTCCTTACCTTCTGAAAAAGCGAACGGCCCTTACCGGCGAGTACATTACCGACGCCAGGGTCCAGATAGACAGCCAGTACAATGAACCTTACGTGTCCCTCTCGTTTGATGCAAGAGGCGCCAGGATCTTTGAGCAGGTAACCGGCGACAACATCAAGAAGCGCCTGGCCATCGTTTTGGACAATAAGGTCAATTCAGCGCCGGTAATTCAGGATAAGATCTCGGGCGGGAAGGCCCAGATCACCGGTCGCTACACCACGGATGAGGCCAGAGATCTGGCCATCGTGTTGAGGGCAGGGGCGCTCCCCGCGCCGGTCAAGATCATCGAAGAACGAACCGTAGGCCCCTCCCTGGGCAAAGATTCCATCGAAAAGGGGTTCAAGTCGGTGATTATCGGCGGGATTATTGTTATCGCTTTCATGGTGATCTATTACGGTCTGTCGGGTCTTATCGCCGACATGGCACTGCTCCTCAATGTGGTTTTTATTATGGCGGGGCTTGCCTTTTTCGGCGCGACCCTGACCCTGCCCGGCATCGCAGGGATCATCCTCACCATCGGCATGTCGGTGGATGCCAATGTGTTGATCTTTGAGCGAATCCGGGAGGAACTGAGGCTGGGGAAGCCGCCTCGGGCGGCCATCGAAGGCGGATACGGCAAGGCCCTTGTCACCATTCTGGACGCCCAGGTGACCACGCTGATTGCGGCCCTCGTGCTCTTTCAGTTCGGGACAGGACCGGTCAGGGGATTTGCGGTGACCCTCAGTATCGGCATCGTGGCAAGTCTCTTTACCGCCATCTTCGTCACCAGGATCGTTTTCGATTATTTCTATGTACAGCGAAACGTCAAAAAGATCAGTATTTAGGGTTTCGAAGGTGAGTCGCTTACGGGTTATCTTGCTGTAAAGAAGAATACGTTTTGTGCCTCTGTGTGAGAAGGCAGAGAATGACTAACGATCAACCGGAGCCAATACATGGAATTCATTAAACCAGGGATCAATATCGATTTTATCGGAAAGCGCAACGTCGCATTCGTGTTTTCCGGCCTGATGATTATTGCCACGATTTTTCTGCTCATATGGAAGGGCGGGCCCAACTACGGCGTGGATTTTTCAGGGGGCGTGGTGGTCCAGGTCAAACTGGAACAGAAGACGTCTCCGTCCGACATCAAAAAGGCCCTTCGATCCATTCAACTGGAAGACAGCATTGTCCAGGGGTTCGGCGAGACAGACGAGGCCGAGTACCTGATCCGGATCAGGCAGACCGATGTGGAATTGACCGGTTTGAGCGACCGAGTGGAAGAGGCCCTGAAGGCCGAGTTCGGAAAGGGCGTGGAGATCCGGCGGGTGGAGATGGTCGGGCCCAAGGTGGGCGACGACTTGCGGCAAAAGGCCCTTTTCGCCATCTTTTATTCCCTTCTCTTCATCGCCATATATATCTCGGGACGGTTTGAGCTCAAATGGCTGATGTCCATCGTCATGGCGATTTCCCTGGCCTTTGTGGTCTACATCACATCCGGGTTCGGCGTCAGCGTGACCTGGCTTATCCTGATCGCCCTGATCGTTACCCTGGGCCTCTGCCTCTTTTTGAATCTCAAATATGCCCTGGGCGCCATCATCGCCCTGATCCATGACGTTACGATCACGGTGGGCGTATTTGCCCTGACCGACCGGGAGATATCCCTTTCCATTATCGCGGCCCTTCTCACCATCGTGGGGTATTCGCTGAACGATACCATTATCGTCTTCGACAGGATTCGGGAAAACCTGAGGCGCTTCAAAAGAAGACCCTTCGAGCAGACCATGAATATCAGCATCAACGAAACCCTGAGCCGAACCATTCTCACGTCCGGGACCACGCTGATCGTCGTAGCGGCGCTTTTTATCTTAGGCGGGGGCGTTATTCATGACTTTGCTTTTGCCCTGCTCGTGGGAATAGTGGTAGGGACCTACTCGTCTATCTTTGTGGCAAGTCCGATCCTTCTCATCTGGGAAGGCAAATTCGGAAAGCGGAGCAGGAGAAGGAGCGATTGAGGACCCTTGAAGGGTTTCTGAAAAAAGGGCTTGCCAATCCTTTGAGGTCGCCCATTGCTGACAAAAAGCAAGAAAAAGCAAACCCAACGCAGGCGAACCTTCTGGCTGATCACCCTGTTGGTGATCAGCGCCATGGCAGGCGGCTGGTGGCTGTGGCGAAACAAGATGGCCGTTGACGCCCGGTTCGAGTTTCTCAACGTGCGCGTCAATCATGACATCCGGAAGATTCTTTCAGGGGAAACCCTTCCCCTGCACCCCCATGACAGGGTCAAGGTCCTCTCCATATCCACGAACATCCCTTTCGATTTGAATGTCCGCTTGTCCGCCGAGGGGCTTGATGTGAACGCCCTTCGGTACGAAACCCTGCCCCTAACCGACCTTCTGCCCCAGCAGGATCCCTTTGATCATTATCGATTTGTGATCCATGTGAAACATTACAACCAGGATATCGGCGAGGTTATCTGGGTCGTCCAGCCCTATGCGGAAGACTGGCTGGAGAAGGCGGACAGGATTATCGACACGGATCGACGAATCGCCCTCCTCGAGCGGGGCCGGAGCGTGTTGCCCGGCAACGGCCCTATCAATCGCCGTCTCATCAATGAGTACAAGGCCCTCAAGAGATGGAAAAAGGCGGCGGCCATGCTGGAGCGGATGGCGGAAACAGAAGGAGATGCTGCAACATTGTCGGAACTTTTAGGCGTTTATCAGGAACTGAACGACGGTAACGGCATGGTGCGGGTCCTCAAATCGCTTATCCGTCTGAATCCGAACGATATTGAGGCGAGGAAGGCCTACGCGGAGATGTTGGAGAAGGCGGAAGATTGGAGCGGCGCCATCCGGGAATATGAGGTCCTGTTGAAACGGATGAAGGCGGGTGAGCGGCTCGAGGCGTATAAGCGGCTGGGGTATCTCTATACCCTGACGGAAGACCGCGAGAGGGCGATCGACGCCTATCTTCAAGCCGTCAAATTGGACCAGAAGGATGCAAACCTTCATTACAATCTCTCCTATCTGTATGAAAAGGCAGGTCAGAAAGAGGAGGCGGATTTTTATCTGGATAATGCGGTCACTCTTAAATCCAGCGACCTCGAAGGACGGCTGAAGCTGGCGCATAACCTGCTGGAAAAGGGGGAACGCAAAAAGGCGAGGGAGCATCTTTCCGAGGTCCTTGACCAAAGACCGGACGACATGAAGGCCCTTGCCCTGATGGCACAGGTCCTGGAGAGGGAGGGGGACAAGAAGGCTCTCAATGCAGTCTATCGGAAGATGCTTTCCCTCAACCCGAAGGACGATACCATCGTCTACAATTTAGGGGCACTCGAATACGAGACCGGCAACCTCAAGAATGCAGTGTCGTATTTCAAGACCTATCTGACATCCCATCCGGAGGATGCCGATGTCCATGGGATCCTTTTTGATATCTACAAAAGGGAAAGGGATCTTCCAAGTGCTTTCCAGGAGGCCGTTGCCATCGTCGAACTGAGACCCGGAGAAACCGACCTCTATGGGTTCATCTTTGATTATTTGAGGGAAAAGGGCGATTACAAAAGCATGATCCCTCTCCTCAACAAAGGGTTGAAGGCCGATCCCGACCAGACCCCCCTCAAAAAGTATCTGGTTTTCGCTTACCTGAAGACCGGGGAGGATGATCCGGCCATCCGTCGAATGGAGGAGGTCCTGAGGGAAAAGCCGCAGGATGTAGCCCCCCTGCTCCACGATATGTTCGAGCGCCTGCGGGCAGGGGAGGCCTATGCGAAGATCATCGGCATCATGAAAAAGGCCGTGGAGGTCCACCCCCAGGATGCTGTTTTCAGAGGATACCTCGTTTTCGCGTATCTGAAGACCGGAAAGGACGCCGAGGCCATGGAGCAGATGGAGTCGATCCTGAAGCTGAGGCCGGACGATATGGACTTATGGCTGCAGTTAGCCAGGCTCAGGGAAAAAGCCGACGATATGGCCGGGGCCGCGCGGGCCTATCAGCGGGTGCTGGAGATATCCCCCGAACATCCCGAGGCCTCGGAGGCATACCTCAGGTTGCGGTTGAAAGGGGTCGGCCGGGCTGACGAGGAGTAGACAGGCGCCTGTGAAAGACCTTGAAAAACCCCACTACGATGTCACCGCCGGGCTTATCTGGAAAGAGGGGAGACTGCTCATCTCGAAACGTGCCAGAGGGAAGCATCTGGAGGGATTCTGGGAGTTCCCTGGAGGCAAGCAGGAGGCGGGGGAAGAACTCAGTGAATGTCTTGAACGGGAAATCGGGGAGGAGTTGGGGATTGAGACAAGGGTGGGTGAACCGCTTCTGACAGTGGACCATGAGTATCGGGACAAACGGATATCGCTTCACGTTTTTAACTGCACGTGGGTAAGGGGCGAGCCAGCGGCCCTTGCGTGTGAGGAGATCCGATGGGTGGAGTGGAACGAGCTTTCAGTCCTTCGATTCCCGCCGCCCGACATCAAGGTCATTGAGCGTCTGACAAGGGAAAAGGAAGCAGGGAGGATGGAGCAGGGAGTGACGAGAAACCCGTAACCGGTAACCTGTAGCGAGTAACAAGGAGATACGATGTTCAACCGTAAAGATGATAGAGGATATAAGCTGTTGGCGGAAGGCGTTCGATTGAAAACCCTGGTACATGGTGAAAAGACCCATCTGTGCGAATTCAGGATCGCAAAGGGGGGCAGGGTCCCCGAGCACAGCCATCCTCACGAACAGACCGGTTACCTGGTCTCCGGCCGGCTGAGGTTTATTGTCGGCGACGAGTCCTTTGAGGCGGGGCCCGGGGATAGCTGGTGCCTCCCCGGCGACGTTGCCCATGCCGCCGAGGTCCTTGAAGACTCGGTCATGGTGGAGGTCTTTTCTCCCTTGAGGCAGGATTATTTAGACTGATGCGCTGAATGGTATCCGCCGGAAATTCCTATGCATCCACCCTAACCCTTTGACCCTTGAACCATTTCTTGCCGGATACCCGGCCAGGGCAGCGTCGCTCTGATTAAAACGCTTGACACCGCTGCGGGCACCGATGTAGGCTAACTCACTGAATTCTTCACTATTCGACAGCGAGGCCATCTGATGCTCAAGCTCATCGGCAACTGGTTGAAGGTCTATGAAGATGAGATGGCCCTTTTTCTCTGGGTCCTCCTCCTCTTCTTCTTTATCAGCATCTCCGATATTTTCTTCAACAACTTTGCGGAGACCGCTTTCCTGAAGCGATACGGGGTTCAATATCTCCCCGTTGTTCAGGTGGTCAACTCCTTCACCACCTTTTTCCTCATGGCCTTTCTGACCGGGATCATGGGCAGGATTCCCGGGAGCCGGATGCTCACCTATACCCTTGCCTTCTGCGGCATAACCGTGGGCATTCTTCGTTTTGCGATCCCCCTCGGGTTCACGATCATCTATCCCCTTCTGTATGTCATGAAGGCCCAGTTTGAGACCCTTTTCATCCTTATGTTCTGGAACCTGGCCAACGATCTCTTCAATACCCGCCAGTCCAAGCGGATTTTCCCGCTCCTCACGGCAGGGGGCGTGATGGGGGGCATGATCGGGAGTTTTGCCACACCTTCCCTGGCCAAGCTCATCTCCATTGACAACCTCATGTTGGCCTATGTCGTCACGTCAGGCCTCGGTGCCCTCACCGTCAAGACGATGGGGGGGAAGTTCCCATCGCTTCTTCTGGGAGGAAAGAAAAAGAAGAAGGGGCAGAAGCGCGGATCGTTTGTACAGGAATTCAAGGACGTGTGGCCCCTGGTGAAGCAATCCCTTCTGGTCAAGATTCTCATCTTTCTGACCCTTCTTCCCAATATCCTCATCCCGGTCATGAACTACCTGTTCGCGTACACGGTGAACAACGCCTTTGCCACCCAGGGAGGGATGCTCACCTTCTTCGGCTACTTCCGGGGCAGCATGAATGCCATCAGCCTCATCATCCTTCTGTTTGTGGGAAGGGTCTACGGCCGGTGGGGTCTTCCCATTGTCCTGATGTTCCATCCCTTCAATTACGTCATTGCCTTCCTGGCCTTCCTCCTCAACTTCAATATTTTTTCGGCCATGTATGCCAGGGTCTCCACCAACGTACTGCGGACCACCATGAACAACCCGGCCCGGGCCGTCCTCATGGGCCTCTTTCCCGCGGAATACCGTGCAACCATCCGGCCCTTTCTGCGCGGCACGGTGGTCCGTATCGGGATCCTCATGGGCGCCGGAATGATCATGGTCTCGGAGGGGATTTTCCATCCCAGGTACCTGTCGATTTTCGGCATGATCGTCGGAGGTCTGTGGATCGTCACCGGGTTTGTCCTCAAAAAGAACTATGCCAAAATCCTTCTGGACCTGATTGCCAGAAATATCCTGGATCTCAAGTCCCTGGAGGAAAAGGACGTTAACAGCGTTTTTGCGGACAAGAAGATCCAGGAACAGATGGTGGAGGCATTTGTCCGGTCCCGGGGGGACAAGTCCCTCTGGTATGCCGGTTTGCTCAAGGACCAGGCCATTCCAGGATTTGACAGGAAACTCCTGTCGGTCCTAAAGGACAACGACGACAAAACCGCGTCGGCCCTTCTCGGCATGCTTTCCCCGGACATCGGGGAAGAGGCCCTCCCTGCTTTTCGGGAACTGGCGGACCCGGCCAGGAAAGAACGCACCATTGCGGTGCTCAGGGCGGCCAACCGAATGCCTGCCGGGCCTTTTCAGGAGTTCCTGAAAGGGATTTTCGAGAGCGCCCGTGATCCGGAGATCCAGGCACACGCGGTAATCGGCCTCTACCGCAATTCCCCGCAGGCATACAAGGGGGTCATTGACGCATGGCTGGAATCGGATGATTCGGCTGAGAAGAGGGCCGGGGTGATCGCAGCAGGCCATACGGGAGACGGATCGTATATCCCCCGCCTGGAGGAGATGCTCAACAGGGAGGAAGACGAGTCCCTCTTTCCCCATCTCCTGACGGCGCTCCACCGCCTCGGCGCCCCTTCGCCAAACCGGTTTGCATCCATGTACCTCTATCATCCCGAAGAGACTGTCCGGTTGGCGGCCCTCGAGGCCTTTGAACTGGCGGACGATGATGCCCTCAGGACGGTCATCGGCCTGATGGATGACCCATCGGAACGGGTCTTTGCCCTGGCCGAAGAAAAGATCCAGGCCGCTCCCTATCAAAACGCCCAGGTCCTGGTGGAATCACTGAACATCCCCCGCCGCAAGGTCCGGGAGGGGATCTTTGACCTGCTGGCCCTGCTGAAAATCAAGGATCTGGATATCTTCCGTTTCGCCCGTTCCGGGGTGGAGCGGTGCTACCGCTATCTGACTGAAATGGAGAGTCTGCAGCGTTTCCCCGAAGGCCAGGAGAGGGATCTGATCATCGATCACCTGAAAAACAAGGAGCAGATTGAGCTGGAAAACGTCCTTCGAGTGCTGGCCGTCGAGGATCCGTCGGGTCAGATGCGGATTATCTGGCGGGGCCTCTTTTCCTCGGACAGCCGTCGCCGGTCCAACAGCCTGGAGGCCCTGGACGATCTGCTGGACGCCTCTCTGTCGGGCGTCATGCTCCCCCTCCTTGAAGGCGGCCCCCCGGCCGAGACCCTGAAGACCGGGAGGAAGCATTTTAAGCTTCCCGATTTTGGGGCGGATAAGGGCGCTCTGCTCACACATCTTCTAAACGAGCAGGATTGGGTCACGATCGTGTTGACTCTCTACCTGATCTCCAGCCAGGGAGGGGACGGGGTCGGCACGGAAACGATCCGTGAATTGGCAGGGTCCGAAAATAAGTATATTCGACAGATGGCGCAGCGTGCCTTGGATAGGGGAGATAAAGATCCCGTCAAATTGGAGGAGATGATGGAAACAGAGACTTCTATTCCAGAGAAGATCTTGAGATTGAAAAACATCACTATATTTGAGGGCCTTTCCGCGAGCGAATTGGCGGCGATTGCCTCAGTGACAGAGGAGGTCGAATATTCGGCAGGCGACATCGTTATCAAAGAGGGCGAGGCCGGAGAGACCATGTTCCTTATTTTGAAGGGGACTGTCTCTGTTATCAAGGGGGAGGGAGAAGAAGGCGCCGGTGAGATTGAACTGGCCCGAATCGGGGCCGGAGATTATTTTGGTGAAATGGCCCTTTTTGAAGATGCCGTTCGATCCGCCACCATTCGCACGGCCGAAGATTCCCGGTTCTTAGTGCTTCACAAACAGGAATTTACGGAAATTGTGAGGGAATACCCGCAGATCGCACTTCACATCTGTAAGGCGCTCAGCAGCAGAATCCGGCAACTGCACGAAAGAGTCAAGAGCTGACGCGGTGTTGATTCCTCTGCCCCCGCTCGCTGACTGCCTGGACCCCTGTCTTGGACGCGTGACGACCCCCCGCCCCGATCAACAACCGACAAAATGGAGTGCCTGACCCCTTTTGGGAGGTGGCAGGCCCCGGCCGGATGCCGACGGATACCCGATACCCCCGACTCCCTGCCGGCCGCCTCCTGCTGCGGGGGCTTTTGGAGGCGCCGGATGTGTCCGGCCGCACCGAGTCTTGGAGACACCCATGAGAAATCTGGACCTTTATCTGGATACCATAGAATCGTGTGAGGATATCGGAAAATTCAAGATTCACGTTCGCTTGGAGCGGCCCTATGACCGGCACCTGAGGTTATGGTACGCCGTCCCCTTCGACCAGTGGGAATACTGCTCCCTGGACCTGATGGACTCCTTTGTCATCGCGGCGCTCCTCAAGGCCATGGAAGATAAGGCCACGCTGAGGGTCCACGGCCCGGTCTCCGGCTCCCTGCTGGACAACCTGGAGGAATATCAGCGTGTCTTCAGTATATGGTTCCCTGAGAAGTATGGGGAGATTGAGATCGTTCCCGACAGGGAGGTGGAGGAGACCCAGGTCAACGACCAGGTGATGCTCAGCTTTTCCGGGGGCGTGGACGGGAGTTTCAGCGCCCTCAACCATATTCTGAGGCGGGGACCCATCAAAAGGAAATTGTTCGATATCAACGCCGTCCTCTATATCGAGGGATTTGACGTCAATATCGACTATGACCGGGAATGCAAAACGGTTGTTGAAAGGAACCGGCGGCTCTTTTCAGAATGTCCGGACCTCCGGTTCCTGAATGTCCGGACCAATCTCAAATATCTCCTCTCCATCAAAAAATTCTGGACCTCCCATGCCTGCGTCCTTGCCTCGACCGCCTCTCTGTTCCGAAAGCTGTCAGGCGGCTGCCTGGTGGGGAGCAGTCATTCCTACCTCCACCTCTCCCCCTGGGGAAGCCATCCCCTGACCGATCGACTCTTGTCGAGCAACAGCTTTGAGATCCACCACGACATGGTATTTACCCGTGTGCAGAAGCTGAAGGCCCTCTTTGCGTGGCCCGAGGCCCTTGCCAACCTGAAGGTGTGCTGGGAAGGGCAATATCGCTATGACACGCCCCCGGACACCAACTGCTGTTGCTGCGACAAGTGCGTCCGCACCATGCTGGCCTTCAGAGCATTGGGCCATGAGATCCCCCGGAGCTTTCCCCAGGAATTGACCCCGGAGAAGGTCAGGGGTCTCAGAAACAAGCCTTTTGACTGGTCGCGCCTCATGTTCCTGACCGAGGTGCTCCATGCGGCAGTAGAAAACGGGATGGGGGATGATCCCCTCTTTGGGCTCCTCAAAGAGATCGTAAGAGCCGAAACACGCGGTGAGCGCCCATCGAAAGGCATCTGACCCGGTGCAGCGACAACCCAAAAAAAATATCTCACACAGAGCCACAGAGCCACAAAGAGACAAAAAAGATTTTTTTGTTTTTTGTGACAGAAAACCAGGGAATGAGGCACTAAAATCCTGAACTCAATAAACTCAACAAACCCAATAAACTCAACAAGCATGCAACCGAAACCAACACCATAGGGATTTCATAATGAACGTCACATATATCTACCCTCCGCTCTTCAAGCCGTTTTACCCCATGGCAACACGCATCATTACCGAAAACCTCCTGCGAAACGACAAGCTGGATGTCACCTTCAGCGATATGCCGGTGAGGCCGTTTGACTCTCACATCGACACGGATCTCTATGACGAGATCCTTTCCAGGGCCGGCGACCGGTTTTCTCCCAATGTCATGTCGTTCCTGAACCAGAAATATATGGTCAACAACATCTTCTACGTCTTCATGGCCCAGGGATATTTCGATCCCTATATCCTGACGGATACGGACACGGAGGTCAACATCCTGACCTGTCTCAACTTCTGCGATCTCCTTATCCTCAGGCACCTCCTTGAAAGCGGCAAGCGGGTGGTCCTGGGCGGTCCCCTCATCAACATCGGGCTGTCCCCCGCCTTTATCCGGGAGTTCATGCGCCGAATGGGCGTCCATCCCTCGAAACTTATTAATAGCCTGATTATCGTCTCAGGCAACATCGACCTGACCACGGACCTGTATCAGATTATTGAGGACTGGAAGGACGCCGTCATTACAAAGAATAATTACGGCACCGTGTATGACTGCCGGAGGGATTTTTTAAAAGGGCTTTACACGGAAACGCGCGAGACGCCGGTCCACATCGGATTCAACAATCACTGCTGGTATGGGAAATGCAAATTCTGCACCTACAAGGAATTGCCCAGGATGGATTTCCTGGAGAGCCAGGAGGTCGACAGGGTCTCCGGCGCCATCCGCGATCTCATGAAGGGCTTCGGGTCTGATCGCATCCGGTTCATCGACTCCTATTTCAGAAGCGGTTCGACCCGGGTTCAGGAGATCCTGGAACGGATCAAAGACTACCACATCACCATCTACACCGGCATCACCCTGCTCAAAAAGAAAGACTACATCGAGTTTTTGAACCGCTATGTGAACTGCCTCCTCATAGGGCTTGAATCGACCTCCGACTTCTCGCTGCGCCAGGTGGACAAGGGCTATGCCCTGAAAGACATCGACATGGCCGTGGATAATATGATTCGATACATGAGCCGGGACATCTTTCTGGAGATATCGCTCATCCTGGATCTGCCGGCCAGGGACGCGGAAGATGTGAAGGCCAACTACCGACGAATCGCCCGGCTCAAGGCGAGACTGGAGAGCGAAGGATTCCGTGTGGCCTTTCACATGAACATCCTGAGCGTGTTCCCCAACCTGGAGCTTCTCTACACGGAGGCCGGGCTGCTGAGGCCCTCCACAGACCCGTCAGAGATGGGTCATGCCAGCGGCAAAAACTATATCATCGATATTTTGAGACAGTGCGGTATGGACAGGCCTCTGCAGCTCCCACGTGAGTGCATTATTCGGGATGAGACCAATACCCACAACCTGGTGTACGGCTATATCAGTTCGGATGTGCCGATCGTCCGGTACGACGCGGACGGTCATGTCCTGCTGTCCGACCTGGAGTTGATGGATGAACCGGTCATGAAGGAGATCCTGACGAGAACCAGTCGAAGGAAATGATCGGCCAAAACTGTCGGACAATACCATGTTCGAGCCTGCGACTATCCCCTTGATTTCACGCATGCCAGTGTGTAATAGTTGTGATTATCGATTTCCCTTGACTTAACCAATAGTTGCGTTAAGATACCTCACAATTAACCCAGAACCTTACCCCTTGTGCCCTGAGCCATCAGCTATGAGCCATGAGCCATCAGCTATCCCCCATGAGCCACGAGCCATGAACCGCCTCAGCTTGGAGTACCCCCTCAGATACATCCTACCCGGCTCCTGACAGGAGTTGTTTGTCCTGTTGGGAGGAGAATCTTCATCACAAACCCGGAATTCTAAATCGTAAAAACTGTGTAAGGGCGTGCGCAAAAATCGGTTCCCGGAATCGGCACGCGGGCCCTAAATGGGGGCGGGGGGCAACTGAGCGGTCCACTCTCTTAACAGGACACCGAGTTCCTTATAAACCAAAAGGGGAAGAGTGGTAAAAGGAATGGTGTCACCTCCATTTTTCACCTGATATCGAGGACCTTCTTGTGGGATAGAGAGACACTGTTCCCATGTTGACTTTTTTAGACAACAAAGAAAAAACGTTCCCTTGCTTACAAACAATGCTGGGTCACGCCGATGTGAGAACGACAATGATTTATACCCATTGCGTACCGAGCAAAACGGCGAAAGAAGCAAAAAGTCCGCTGGACTTTTAACTTTTTATGCTACAGTCGCAATATGGCGCGGATTTTGCTTTTATGCATAACACCCTATTTGAGGTATTGAAGGGACCGAATCCGTCCCTTTAATAACTTGTTATCCCAATGGGAGAGCAAGCGGTGACGATCGAATTGCCCCACATCGGCGAGTCCTTGATTGCCGTGATGTTGTCTCGATTGTCAGCTCGGGGACAACTCCGACAAGTCTGTTGTGCGGCAACTGGAATCGACCTTTCTTCTGACTTGGGCGCTGCATCCGGCAGCTTTTTCCCGAATCAAGCTTCGGTGCAGATTCATTCGCATGGGCAGGCCTTTTCTTGTGACGGTGCCCAGAAGATAGACGTTTTGTGTGTTGGTGAAGAATGCGCCATTGGCATCGAAGCGAAACTCGGCGAGACCCGAATGTCATTAACTGAATTCCCAAAGCGGTTCTGTAAATCGTGCGAGATCTCAAGCCACATTGATCCCCGCATCAAGGGCAACATGGTCGCCGTGCTTGATGGATCGCTTCCCTTTGAAGACAGACGGATTCTCGCCACGCTTGGTAATCGGAGTTGGCCACTGCCTATGCACTGGTGGCTCGTTATTCGAGAGCGTGTCTGGACAAGCTGGATGAGAAGCGTTCCCCTTCGTTTTGCTCGGATTCTGGTGTTTGAACAGCTCGCTTGGCTTTCCTGCCGAACCGCCACAGAATTCAACGACCTTGTTCTCCAAGTAATTGGTAAAGACTTTGCTGAACCATGGAATATCACATTCGATGAACAGTAAGCCGTTGGATAACCCAGGGCTGCAGGCGACGGCGGACCACGCCCGTGATGTAGGTTCACAGTCCTCGGCCGCCACGCCTGAGCCCTCATGTTAGCCTCTGGAACTCATGAACCAGCCCTTTCAAGGTAGTCTTTCTTCAGACATAACGCTCTGATAATATAGATGGTTTTAAGTTCAATCGGGATTACTTCTTTTCTGCAAAATGGCAGTTTCGGAATACACTTTGAGGGTCTGGCTGCCAAAATGCTCTATTTGACGAGTTCTGTGTCTGTCCGCCTGCGTGATTTCGAACTGGAAAACAAGATATTTGCTGATCATGGTTCCTGGCATAGCAACCAATATGAACCTAAATCAATATATTATCGCATATAGAATGCTACCTTGAAAGGGCTGAACTCATGAACTTGGTACGAGGGTGAGGGAGCCAGTTCTGAAAGGAGTTCGAATATGACAAAAGATAGTTACACGTCCATAGCGTGGTTCTTTGCCGGATTCGCTCTTTTCTTTTTTACCAGAACAGTCACCTTTGTTCCTTTGGCAATCATTATTGCCCCCATCTTCATTCTTCGTT